>Ga0134124_10001070_pt1 | contig 21938 bp, 26 predicted proteins | sample KB304_FD_96880 | JGI IMG/M metagenome (GOLD analysis project Ga0134124, IMG submission 96880) | Terrestrial soil microbial communities without Nitrogen fertilizer from Kellogg Biological Station, Michigan, USA - KB3-0-4 | ecosystem: Environmental > Terrestrial > Soil > Unclassified ... | reverse complement strand
GGAATGGATCGCCTCACGTCCACCGGCGTCGGCATCGGCACGCCTGCCTATATGAGCCCGGAGCAGGCACTCGGCGATCGTACCCTCGACGTTCGCACCGACGTCTACTCCATCGGCTGCGTGCTGTACGAGATGATCGCCGGCATTCCGCCATTCGTCGGCCCAACCGCGCAGGTGATCATATCTCGAAGATTCGCGGCGTCGGCTCCGCCACTGCGGATTCGGTCGTGAAGTTCTTCGCCGACGCGGGCAACCGCACCACGGTGCGCCGCCTGCGCGAGGCCGGCGTGACGATGATCGAGTCGACGCCCGTCGCGCGCGGCCCTCTCGCCGGGCGGACCGTCGTCCTGACCGGCGCTCTCCCCGACCTCACCCGCGACGAGGCGGCCGCGCGCATCGAGGCGCGCGGCGGTCGCGTCACCGACACGGTATCGCGGCGCACCGACTACGTCGTGGTCGGCGAGGCCCCGGGACGAAAGCGCGAGGACGCCGGCCGGCTCGGCGTTCGCACGCTCGGTCCGGCGGAGTTCGAGGCGCTGCTCCAACGAGCCGAACACCCATGAAGGAGGCACAATGGCAACGGTGAAGATCATCGAGCTCGTTGACAACGCGATCACCGAGTACCGCGCCACCGTGAAGGTCGCATTCCTGGTCGAGAAGCAGTGAGAACGCTGAAAGGAGCACGATGATGCCAACGTACGTGGTCCTGACCCGGCTGACCCCCGAGGCGGTGAAGGTGCCCGGCGAGCTCAAACGCCTGGAGCGTGCCGTCGCCGACCACATCCGCAAGGACTGTCCGCAGGTGAAGTGGGTCGCGAACTACGCGATCCTCGGACCCTACGACTACCTCGACATCTTCGAGGCACCCGACGAGATCGTGGCGTCCAAGGTCGTGGCCGTCATTCGCTCGTACGGGCACGGCCACACCGAGACGTGGACCGCCATCCCGTGGGAGCGCTTCGAGCTCGTGCTCCCGACGTGAAGCACGGCAAGCCGTGGAGACCGAGCGGCCGGAGCCCCCCGGCTCCGGTGGATCGGTGGCGCGCCGAGGGCGCGCCGCCCGCTGCGGCGACCGTATGCGTTGATCGAGATTGTTCAAGCATCAAGGAGGTACGCACGATGGCACTCGAACGTTGGCGTCCGAGACTCATGGCGCGAAGCCCCTTCCGCGAGCTCGCGCGGTTGGAGCACGAGATGGAGGACATGTTCGGCCGGCTTCCCACGTGGCCGTGGGGTGAGCGGGAGCGGGGGTGGGCCCCCGCCGTGGACATGATCGACCGCAAGGACGAGATCGTCCTCCGGGCCGACCTGCCGGGCCTCGACGAGAAGGACATCGAGGTCACGGTCCAGGACGGGATGGTCATCATCCGCGGAGAGCGCAAGGAGGAGACCGAGGAGAAGAAGGAGGACTACTACTACAGCGAGCGGTCCTACGGCGTCTTCGCGCGCACGCTGCCGCTGCCGGCGGGCGTGGAGGCCGATCGGGTGAAAGCCACGTTCAAGAAGGGCGTGCTGGAGGTCCACTTGCCGAAGGCCAAGGAAGCGACGGGCAAGAAGATCGAGATCAAGGCGGCGTGAGCGAGAGGATGGGCTCGATCCACGCGTTGCTCGGGGCAGCCCGCCACCGGCGCTCGATCGCCGCCGAGGCGTTCCGCGCCACCCTGGCCGGGCTGACCGGCGTGCATGTGCAGGTCGAGCCCATCAACGCCGACACGGAAGGGGACAGGCTCACTGACCGGAGAAGGAGAGTGACATGAACGTCGGGGACATCATGACCGCCAATCCCTTCAGCATCGAGCCCGAGGCGCCGGTCGCCTCGGCGATCGACGTCATGGTCGAGCGCAAGATCCGCCACCTGCCCGTCGTCGACGAGCACGGAGCGGTCATCGGCATCATCACCGACCGGGACCTTCGCAGCGCTGCCCTGGCCCCCGCCCTCGAGGAGTACCTTTCGGTGGCGGCCCGGCGGCGATTGCGCGGCATCGGCGCCGTGCTGGAAAACCTTCGGGTCAAGGACGCCATGACCTGTAGCCCGGTCACCACGACGCCCGGCGTGGCGGTGACCCAGGCGGCCGCGCTCATGCTCGAGCGGAACGTCGGCAGCCTGCCGGTGATCGACAATGGCAGGCTCATCGGCATCGTCACCGACCGCGACGCCGTCAAGGCGCTCGCCAGGCAGGTGCCGGCGCTCAGGCGGCTGGCCGCCGGGTGACATGAGCGGTGCAGACCGGCCGTCACCGGCCTCGATGCCCGCGACCCTCGAGGCGCTCTCGCGGTCCGTCGGCGTCAATCCCGCGATCGTCCAGCGGCTCGCGGCGTCTGTCCGGGCCAGCCGCTCGTTCCGCGACAACGTCGATCTCGCGCTCGAGCTCCTCGGCGGCGTCATTCCCGAGTGGCCGGTCCTGGCCGACTGGAATCGCTGGTGCCTCGATTCGGGCGCGCGCTTCTTCGTCTGGCAGCCCGAGCGCGGCGGGCTGTCCGAGCGCGTACGACTGGAAGTGCTCGTCCACACGATCATGATGATCTCGGCCAAGGAGCAGGCGGTTGCCAACTACCTGGCGTCACGCGTCCGCGAGGCCGAGGTCGCCATGGCGGGCGACGACTGCCTCGTGTGCGACGAGCACCGCCATCGGGTGGTGCCGCTGTCCGGCGACTCGATGGACGCGCTTCCGCCCTTCCACCCCGGGTGCCGGTGTGGGTTCCTCCCCAGGGTCGACTGATGCCCCGCCGCCTCCGCCTCTCATGCAGGAGATGGTCCGTCACGCGCCGTGAGCCACGCGGAGAGCGCCGGCCACGCCCGTCCGGTTGCCTCGGGGCCGAGGAGCAGGGCCAGGTGCGAGCCCGCGACTTCCACGTAGGTCCGGTCCCGGGATCCGATCACCTCCAGGAGCGCGCGGGCGCTGGCCGGCGGCGCGATGGGATCGTCCTGAGCCGCGAGCACCAGCACGGGGCACCGGATGGTCTCCAGCCGCGCCCGGTGCTCGCCGACCTGCAGGGTCCCGCGATAGAGGCGATTGTCCCGGTAGAAGAGCCGGATCCAGCTCCGGAAGAACTCTCCTGGCACCGGCACGAACTCCCGCACCCACTTCGCGAGCGCCATCAGCTCGTCGAGGGGCGGCGGCTCGTGAGGGTGCACGAGGAGATCGAGCATGACGCTGACACCCATGGTGGGCCGGAGCATCGCCCCGGCGATCTGGAACAGCGCGGCAGGCGCGCAACCGAAGACATCGACGATCCGGTCGACGTCGACGTAGCGGGCGTCCACCCAGCGCGTGAACAACCCCGCCCGGGCGAAGTCGACGGGCCCCGCCATCGTGACGAGACTGCGCAGGCGACAGGGCGGAGCGGACGCAAAGCACGCCAGCGTCAGGGCCGCTCCCATGCAGTAGCCGACCACGGAGACCGCGTCGGTGGCGGCGTGGGCGGCGACCATCCGACAGGCGCGGGAGAGAATCCCGCCGACCGCGTCGTCGAAGGTCGGGTCGCTGCCACCGGCGGCCCCGACACACCAGTCGAGGAGATAGACGTCGAAGCCCTGGCCGAGCAGGTACTCGACGAGGCTCCGGCCCGGGAGCAGGTCGAGGATGAACGGCGCGGCGATGCCGAGGTTCGGAACCAGCAGCACGGGCGTCCGGTGACGAGCGGAACCGACATAACGGTAGACCGTCGCCCCGCGGACGCGTCCGATGGGCACGCGGGGGGTCTGTCCGACCGCCGGGTCGCGGAGACCGACAGGCAACATCACCTCGGGCTCGCCGTGGGAGGAGCAAAAAGCCTGCCCGCGGCCCGCGGGTCGGCTCTTGCCTCGCAGTCGCGAACGCCAAACGAGGAGGTCAACGTGTACAAGCGCGCGCTCATTCCTCTCGATGGTTCTCCCGAAGCCGAGGCGATCATCCCGTTCTTCGCCGAGATCGCGGGTCCGCTGGACGTCGCGGTCGTGCTGCTGCGGGTCCTGCCCGCCGGCGAGGTGGAAGACACGCCCCCCCGCCGTGTCGACGCGATGGAATACCTGGCGCCGCTGGCCGCCGAGCTGCGCGGCCGCGGGGTGCGGGTGCACACCGCCGTCCGACACGGCGAGCCGGCGAGCGAGATCCTGGCGGCGGGGGTCGAAGCCGGCGCCGACCTTATCGCCATGACGACGCACGGCCGCAGCGGCCTCGACCGCTTGCGGACCGGATCGGTGGCGGAAGCCGTGCTTCGTCGGACGAGGGCGCCCGTGTTCCTCATACGTCAGACAGCGGCCCAGGTGGCCGAGCGGGCGGCCCGGCGGGCGGCGTGAGCGAGCCAAGAGGCTGATAGCGTGCGGCTCGTTACCCTCGGAGTCGGTGCGCAGAATTCGCCGCGGTATGCCCCGGCGGGTCTCCTGGTGGCGCACGGTGGCGTGCGCGTCATGATCGATGGTGGGCCCGGCGCGGTGCCATCGGGCCGGCTCGACGCCTGGCTCGTGACCGACACGCAGGGCGAGCTCATCGCCGCGCTCCGTAGGCTCGCTCGAGCACGAGGTCTCGGCGTCTACGCGGGGCCGTTCCGCCGGCGCGGCCTGGGCATCACCGCTCACGCGGTCGCCCACACCAGTCATCCGACGTGTGGCTACCGGATCGAGGCGGCGGGGCGGACGGTCGTATGGGCTCCGGAGTTTCGCGAGTTCCCGCGCTGGGCGCGGGGCGCGGACCTCATGTTCGCGGAGGCGGCGGCGTGGAATCACCCGATCCACTTCGCGGGCGGTGTCGGTGGCCACCTCGATGTCCAGGCGGTCGCGCGGGCGGCGAAGCGCTGCGGCGTCAAGCGGCTCGTCTTCGCGCATCTCGGCCGGCCGACGCTGCGAGCGCTCGATCATGGTCTCCGGCCGGCGTTCGGAACAGTCGCGGTGGATGGTCGGAGGTTTATCTGCTCGCGAGCTCGAAATGGAATGAGAGGAAGCCATGTATCAGCGTCTGGAGGAGTTCCTGGCGTCACGGCACGCCAGCTACGAGCCCGTCGCGCACCCGGCCGCCGTCACCGCGCAGGAGCAGGCGGCGGTCATGCACGTGCGAGGGCGGAGCCTGGCCAAGGTCCTCATCGTCAAAGAGCGTGACGGCCTCGTGATGGCCATCGTGCCAGCGGCGACCGAGGTCGATCTCGATCGACTCAAGGGTCTGATCGGCCACGGCGATCTCCGGCTGGCGAGCGTCGAGGAGATCCGGACGGCCGTCCCCGACTGTGCGCCGGGGGCGATCCCACCGTTCGGCGTCCTGTACGGATTGCGCGCCTTCATGGACCGCAGCCTGCTGGGCGTGCCGGAGGTGACGATGCCCGCCGGCGACCCGGCCTCGGCGATCCGCATGCGCTGGTCGGAATTCGAGCGACTCGTCGATGCCCACCCCGGCGACTTTGCGATCCCGCAGTCGGTGGTCGCGGCGGGCGGGGTCGTGCAGTCGCGGGGCCGGCGCCGCCGTCCACCGTCCGTGCCGAAAAGGACATAGGAGGAGAGTCCCATGACTGCACACGAGCTGATGACACCCACCCCCGCCACCATCACCCCTCGGACCACGATCGCCGAGGCCTGGGACCTGATGCGCGATCTCGATATCCGTCACCTGCCCGTCGTCGACGGCGAGGCGCTCGTCGGCATGCTGAGCGATCGCGATCTCGGCAGCCTCGACGTCGGCCGCCTGCTCACCGAGGAAGGCGCCGACGTTCTGCGCAGGCAACTGGCCCGGCCGGTCGTCCAGACGATGAGCACCGACGTCGTCGTCGCGGAGCCCGAGACCGAGGTGAGCGACCTCGTCACGCTGTTTCTCGAGCACAAGGTCGGCGCGATCCCGGTGGTCATTCCGGACACGCGGCAGATCGTCGGCATCGTGAGCTACATCGACGTGCTCCGGGTACTGCAGGACGTGCTCGAGCCCGAGTAGGAGCCGTCAGCATATCGAGGGGAGCTCGGTCCCACGCCCATCGGGGTATCGAGGCCGGCCCCGGCTACGCCGGGGCTGGCCGAACGCCTGGGGGGTTTGGGGGCCATTTCGGGGCCCCCCATGCCACTGAAGGCGAAGGCTGCCGTCCGGGGCTATCTCCGCTCGGGATCCAAACGCGCCCGAGATCGCGGTCAGCCGGTCGCGCAGCCATTCTGTTTAGGCCGCTGACGCCCGGCTCAGCCGCATCTTCCGGATGCGCATCGGCACCATCCGCAGCTGGATCAGGTGGCCCGCGGGTGAATCCACGACCGGGAAGTACATCAACACCAGGTCGTCCCTGAAGTCCTCATGCCCCGGAATCCCCTCGTAGTCGTCGATGAAGTCGCCGCAGCCGTAGAGGACGAGCTTGCCGCGGTACACCTCGATCGGGCGTGGATGGTGCGAGGAGTGGCCGTGCACGACGTCCACGCCGCCATCGATGAGCCGGTGGGCGAAGCGCACGTGGGCACGTGGCACTTCGTACCCCCAGTTGCCACCCCAGTGGATCGAGGCGATCACGGTGTCGCCCAGGCGCTTCACCCGATGGACGCGCTCGACGACCGCGCCCGCCGTCGCATTCGACAAGTCCTCCAGTCGATCCACGCCCGGCCGCTCCTCGGACGCCGACCAGGCCGGCGGGATCCCGCTGGTGGCGGTGCCGAAGGAGAAGACGATCAGCCGCTGACCTCCAGGATCTTCGATGATCGCCGGGCATTGCGTGTCGGTCAGGTTGCGCCCTGCCCCGGCGGTCTTCAGGCCAGCCGCCGTCAGCGTCGCCAGCGTGTCCTCCAACCCCGGATAGCCATAGTCGAGGACGTGGTTGTTGGCGAGCGCGCAGACGTCGAGCCGCGCCGCGGTGAGGCACGCCACGTTGCCGGGGTGCATGCGGTAGTGGATGCCCTTGTCCGGCCACGGCTCGGCGCTGCGGGTGACGCTGACTTCCAGATTGACGATGCGGGCGTCCGGTGCGACGGCCTCGAGCTCGTCGAGCGCATCGCCCCAGACGTAGGCGGGATCGACGGCGCGCGGGATCGGTCCGCTGGCTTGCTCGGCCAGCGTGACGTAGTCTCGCGCGTCCTGGACGTAGGACTCGTGCAGCTCCGGCGCGCTCGGACACATCAGGATCTGATCGACGCCCCGGCCGACCATGACGTCGCCGCACAAGAACACCGTGACCTCGTCGGTCGGGGTCCTCCGGCGGCGCCGGCCGACGGATCGGGCCGGACACTCGACGGCGGGGCAAGACACTCCCGTCGGAGAACTGATCGTCTCCGCCCCGGGGCGAAGCGTACGGGCAGGAGTGCCCCACTGAGGCAATCCTGCCGCATCTCTTAGCCCCCGTCCGCGGCCCATCGGCTCAACCGGCCGGCGCGCATATCCGCGCATCCACCAGATTCGTCTGATGGGCAGAGAGCGTGCCAGGCCCGCGCGGGCACGGATCACGCCTGGGCACGGCGCGTGCACCTCATCGTGGGGGTCCGAGGGACCGGAACATTCAGGAGGGCCGCGATGACGACGCAGACGTTCTATCGCACCGTTGCCAAGACGGGGCATCAGGAGGACCGGACGGTCGTGCGCCGCGCCACGGCCGCGGTGCTGCACGCCCTGCGGGACCGCTTGACGACCGACGAGGCCGACCAGCTCTTCGCCCAGCTTCCGGAGGAGCTGAAGGAGATCTGGGCCGAGGGCGAGGAAGCCGAGCGCGAGCCCGTGAAGATGAAGCGTGAGGAGTTCTACGAGCGCATTCACCGGGAAGCCGGGCTGCCCTCGAAGCGGGAGGCGCGCTGGATGACCCTCGCGGTCTTCGCCGCGCTCAAGGAGCAGATCTCGCCGGGCGAGGCTCAGGACGTGATGGCGCAGCTCCCCAAGGACCTGAAGGAGCTCTGGGACGAGGCGCAGGCCGAGGTGTGACGACGTCGGCGTCCGTCGGCATCGCTGATGCACCGGCGTCGGACCATCCGGCGTCGTCGGCCCGTGGCTGGACGATCGGGATGAGCCTGTGCTCGGTGTGCGGTCACAGAGTCGTGGGGAACGGGGCGCTGTGCGGGCACCACGCCGCGGGGTCGACCGACGGCTGGGCCACCGGTAATCGGATCATGTGTGATTTCTTCCACCGCGGCATCGCGCCGCCGCGCTTGCACGTGGCCGATCGCCTCGATGAGGGGACTCGACGCCTGGCCGAGACGGCATGACGGAGCAGCGACAGAAACAGGAGGCCGAGATGCTGAAGAATCCGACGTACGACCTGATGGAAACCGCCAGTGTCCTCTCGAAGGGCCTTCACCGCTATGAGACCTTCAGGAAGGATGCGGCGCACTGCGCTCAGTGCCAGGAGATCTGGACGTTCATGAAGACCCGGGACGAGGAGGAGCTCAAGCGCATCGTGGACCACCTGGCGCATCACATCCAGGACGAGCTGAAGGTCGGGCGCGCCGCCTGACGCCATCTCCATCTCGGCCGTGGCCCCCGGCGGCGGGAGCGAAGTCTCCCGCCGCCGAGGCGCGTCCTGATGTCGGCGAGGGCTGGAACTGCGATGGCAAGCGACGCCACGCTCAGCGCGATGTTCTGGACCCGCGTCGCCGCCGACGCCGGCCGGGCGGCCCATCTGGTCAAGCAGGGCGAGGTGTGGACCCCGCTGACCTGGAGGCAGGTCGGAGAACGCGTGCGCGAGGTGGCCCTCGGCCTCCTCGCCCGTGGCCGGGGACGCGGGGATGCCGTGGCCCTCCTCTGCGGCAGTCGCGCGGAGTGGGTCCAGGCCGACTTCGCCATCCTCTCCGCGGGTTGCGTGACCGTTCCGATCTACGCCACATACACGTCCGCCCAGGTCGCCTCTCTCGTCAACGACGCCGACGCCCGAACGCTGATCGTCGAGAACCGGGCGCAGCTCGCGAAGGCGCTGGCGGTCCGCCGGCAGATGCCGCGGCTGCAAGACATCGTAGTGATCGACGGCGGTGACGAGGGCGAGGATCCGTCCGTGCTGACGTGGGCCCGGCTGCGTCAGATCGGCCGGGCGCGCGAGCCCGAGCTGGCTAGCCGGCTCGCCGAATACCTGGCGTCACTGCAGCCCGACGACGTCGCCACGATCGTGTACACCTCTGGAACCAGTGGAGAGCCCAAGGGCGTGGTGCAGACCCACGGCAACCACATGGCCACGCTCGCGGCGTTGTCCCAGATCCCCGGCGTGCAGCGGGGCGACGTCCACCTGCTGTTCCTCCCGCTCGCGCACTCCTTCGCGCGGCTGGAGGCCCTGCTCGGCGTGCATCGCGGGCTGCTCACCGCCTTCGCCACCAGCCTGGAAACGATGCGGAACGATCTCCTCGAGGTCCGTCCCCACTTCGTGTTCGCCGTCCCCCGCGTGTTCGAGAAGCTTCACGCGGCGATCCTGGCGGAGGTCGAGGCCAGCCGCTGGCCGGAGCGCCGGGCGTTCGCCTGGGCGATGCGCGCGGGATCCGAGATGTCACGGCGGCAGCGCGCCCGGGAGCCCGTTCCCTGGGGTCTCCGTCTTCGGCATCGCCTCGCGGACCACCTGGTCCTGACCCGGCTCCGCCAGCCGCTCGGCGACCGCCTGCGCTTCGCCGTGTCGGGTGGCGCGCCACTCGGCCAGGAGCTCGCCGAGTTCTTCCACGCGGCCGGACTGCTGATCCTGGAGGGCTACGGGCTCACCGAGGCCTGCCCGGTGCTGACCTTCAACCGGATCGATCGCTTCAAGCTCGGGTCGGTCGGCCCGCCCATTCCCGGCGTCGAGCTGCGGATCGCCGCGGACGGCGAGATCCTCGCGCGCGGGCCCAACATCGCGCACCGCGGGTACCTCAACCGGCCGGAGGCCACCGCGGAGGCGTTCGGTGCCGAGGGATGGTTCAAGACGGGCGACATCGGACGGATCGACGAGGACGGTTTCCTCCACGTCACCGATCGCAAGAAGGATCTCGTCGTGACCTCGGGCGGCGCCAACATCGCGCCCCAGCACCTCGAGAACCTCCTGCGCAGCGACCCGTTCATCAGTCAGGCGCTCGTGTACGGCGATCGCCGGCCGTACCCCACCGCCCTGATCGCGGTCAGTCCGGAGGAGCTGCGGCGGTTCGCCCGGGCCCAAGGCATTCTCGACGGTGACTACGCGCAGCTCGTCCGCCATCCGGAGGTCGTGAGTCGGGTCGCGAAGATCGTCGAGACGAAGAACGCGGAGGTCCAGTCCTATGCGAGGGTCAAGCGATTCGCCCTCGTGCCGGCCGAGTTCACCGAGGCGACCGGCGAGATGACGCCGACCCAGAAGGTGAAGCGCAAGGCCGTGGCCGCCAGGTATGCGACGCTGCTCGATTCACTCTACGACTAGCGAGGCCCGCCCGTCGCGACCCAGCGAGGCGCGCCGGCCACACCGCGACGCGACCCTATCCCGCCAACCCACCGTTTTTGCTCCACACAGCCGTGGCACCTCCGTTGCTCTGCACTCGGTCATGAGCACGACGGCCGGCCCGAGGACGACACCCCGGTGGGTCGCGCTCGCAGCGGTCTGCATGATGCTCGGCGCGGCACCGCGGCCGGCCACCGCCGGCCCGGCCACGGAGACGCTGCGGCCGGCGATCGATCAGGTGCTCCGGGTTCTCGATGATCCGGCGCTCAAGGGCGTGGAGCACGCCCGGGAGCGTCGGGCGGCCCTTCGCGCCGTCATGGAGACGGTCGTCGACTTCCCCGACGCCGCCCGGCGGGCGCTGAGCGTGCACTGGGCCGCGCGGACCGAGGCCGAGCGCGAGGAATTCGTGATGCTGTTCAAGGATCTCGTGACGTCCTCGTACATCGTGACGATGGAGGGTTCCGCCGGCCAGCTCGTCGTCTTCGTCGGTGAGGCGGAGCACGACGGGATCACGACGGTGCTCACGAACGTGGAGCGGAGGCAGGGGCCGCCGGCCGCGGTCGAGTACCGGATGCACCAGCGCGGATCGCGCTGGCTCGTCTACGACGTCATCGTCGAGGGGGTCAGCCTCGTGGGCAACTATCGCACGCAATTCAACACGATCGTCCGGACGTCCTCGTACGCCGAGCTGATCCGCCGGATGCGAGAGCGCGTGGCCGAGCTGACGGCGCCGCCGCCGTTGACGTCCCGGATCGGGCCGCCACCGAGCAGGAGGACAGCGCCATGACATCCACGACGAAGAAGACCGATGCTCAGATCCATCACGACGTGCTCGAAGAGCTCACGTGGGATCCCCGGGTCGATGAGACGGAAGTGGGCGTCGAGGTCGACGAGGGCGTCGTCACCTTGACGGGTACGGTGACGAGCTGGGCGAAGCGCACGGCCGCCCAGGAGGCCGCGCGTCGCGTCGTGGGGGTGCTGGACGTGGCGAACGACATCACCGTCAAGATCCCGGGCGGCCTCGTCCGCAGCGACACGGAGATCGCGCAGGCCATACGGCACACGCTCGAATGGGACGTGTTCGTGCCCGACGAGCGGATCACCTCGACGGTGACCGACGGGTGGGTCACGCTCGAGGGCACCGTCGAGCAACTGGCGCAGCGCGACGACGCGGAACGCGCCGTCCGCAACCTGGCCGGCGTGAAGACCGTGGTGAACAAGATCACCGTGACGGCCTCGCAACCGGCGGTGGACGATGTCCGAGAGGCCATCGAGCGCGCGCTCGAGCGACGCGCCGAGCGGGAAGCGCGGCGGATCCGCGTCGAGGTCGACGCCGGCGCGGTGACGCTGACGGGCTCCGTGAGGTCGTGGGCGGAGTACCGGTCGGTGCTCGGGGCGGTGCGATTCACCGCCGGTGTCCACGCCGTCAAGAACTTCCTGAAAGTGGAGCCGGTCTGACGTCGGGAGGGCCGGCGGCCCGAGCGATTACGGCCGCGGGTCGGGCCGCGCGTTCCGGGGCCCCCCGGCGGGGTGGTTGGGGACGTGCTCGGCCGCCCGAGCGAGCATGGCCAGGACATCCTCGTCTCGTACGGGAGAAAAGTCGTCGTAGTAGTTCGCGACGACCGTGAACTCCTCGTCGACGACGAGGCTGACGAACTGGTCCACCGCCTGGCGGAGCCGCCGCGCGGCCTGCGCGGAGGCACACGGCACCGCGACGGCGACCTCGCGGGCGCCATGCCGTCTGGCATAGGCCACCGCGGCTTGCATGGTGAGGCCGGTGGCGAGCCCGTCGTCGACCAGGATGACGCCGGCCCCGCGCAGGGAGCGTGCGAGCGGCGGAATGCGATAGCGGGCCATGCGACGCTGAATGTCGGCGGCGACCCGGGCCGTCGCCTGCTCCACCTCGAGGGGGCTGAGCTCTAGCATGGCCACGGTCGACGCTTCGATGATCGTCCGCCCATCCTCGTCGAGCGCGCCGAATGCCAGCTCGGGCGCGCGGGGGGCCGTGAGCTTGCGCGCGTAACTCACCGCGAGCGGGACCGCCAGCCGCTCGGCCACCGGCAGCGCCACCTCCACACCGCCCCGTGGGAGCGCGGCCACGATGAAGGGTCGCGCCATGATCGTCTCGACCGCCGTCGCCAGCGCCCGGCCGGCTTCCGACCGATTCTTGAACACCATGTCACATCTCCATCCGGCGCTGACGCCGGCGCCCGTCAATTCACGGCCCCTCACCACTTCACCTCGCGAATGCCCAGCCAGTACGCCGTATGGTTGACGGCGATGTGGCCGATGAAGCTCAGGGCGAGCACGAGGACGACGTCACCCAGACCGAGGGTCGAGCGCGGCGCCACGAGGATCAACGCGCCGAGCACGAAATCGACCTGGTCGAAGGGCAGCCACGGCTGCCCGGGACGAATCCCCAGACGCCGCTTGAAGAAGCTCTTTGCACAGTCACCCCCCATCGCGCCCACACCGAACCGCAGGCCCAGCTCCGCCCAGTGTTCGCTGTCGACGATGCCCGTGTCGTAGCCGATGGCGTTCTGCACGAAGCTCGTGGCAAGCGCGCCCAGGAGCCCGGCGGCGAACCCGATGACGGTCTTGTGACTGCCGAGCCAGCGCGTGCTGATCGGCCGATTCCAGCCTCTCCAGTACCTGGTCAGGGGCGCCACCATGTTGGCGACGTAGGCCGGCGCCATGAAGGCGACGAGCTGGACCGCGCGTAGTAGCAGGGCCTACAGCCCGTATCGGAGACGCGCGGCCAGCCCTCCCACCGCGGCCAGGCCCGCGTGGGCGAGGACCGTCTCAACGGTGCCGCCGGTCTTCTGCACGCGATCGACCACCGCGGCCGCCAGCTCGATCTCGCGCGCGGGCCCTCCGCACAGCCAGCAGCTCTCGCCCGTCTCCTGCAGGGCGCCACAACGCTCGCACTCCTGTCCCGGCCGGCGAAGATCGGCCAGGATGTAGAGCCGGTGGATCGCTCCGCGGCGGGCGGCCTCCAGCGTGCCGGGACCGGCGACGGCGCGTCCGCCTTTCGCGGCCTCGGTGAGGACGGCGTCGACGTCCTCGACCTCGTCGCTGTGCTCCTGCAGATCGAGTCGCTCGGCGGCGCGCTCCACGATCGCGCTCGTCGGCTCCCAGCGGGTGGCGTGGATCCGTGCGACGACCAGCGGCCGCAACCGCTCGGGCAGGTGGGCCTGAAAGGCCGCGAGGCGGTCCTCGTGACCGGCCAGCACGATACGAGGGATCCGCTCGGTGTCGACGGTGTGGGTGAGCGCGTCGGCCACCGCCTCGAAATGCGCGCCGCGGTGGACCTCGATGTGCCGGGCGTATCGGGACTGGGCGAGCTGCGCCCACCCGCCCCGCTCGTGGCGACCGGGGACGTCACCCTCGAGCGTAACTTCGTCGCCGGTCCCGCCGGGATGCAGAGCGACCAGACGGGCGCTCTCCCCGTCGACGAAGGCGACGATCGCCGAGGCGTGCTCATCGAGCAGCTCGACGAGCGCGCCCAGGTCGGGGCGGGCCGCCACGACGAAGCGCTCGTGGAACGGCACGCGGACCGCGATCACCTCGCGCAGGCCCAGGGCCCGGCAGGCGAACAGCGCCACGCCCTTGGCTTCCGGCAGCTCGGCCTGGGCGACGAGCATGTCACCCTCTCGCTCGACCCAGTCGAGATCATCACCCTCGGCCCCACCGGCCTGTCGGGCCCGGCGGAGCTCGCCGGTCAAGAAGACGCGGGTCCGATCGCGCTGATGCTCATCCGACCACCGCGTGTTCAGGTACACGCTCACCACACCGGGATGGGCAGATGGTAAGTGCTCCAGGCGCGCGAGCTGGGCGGCGATGTCATCGTACGAAGCCGTCACGTCGTGGTCCTCCTGCGGTGTGCGGTGACCGTCCGCCGCGACAGCGGTGCATTGCAGATGCCACGCGGTGAAACCGGGCTTCGAGGCCCACGCGCGCGTGAGGAGGCCCCTGGCCCCGACCTGGAAGCGGCCGCGCTGGGACAGTGATACCCCATGTGGGGCAGTGCGTTCTCGCCGGGCGTCGGGCGGCGAGGCGCGCCGGCGCGGCAAGCGTTCGATTCTCCTGCCGAGCCCAAGACGTTCGACACCGCCGGGCGAGGCATCGGCCATGCACCGGGCGAGGACCGTGACGACGGACGGTCTGCTCACCGGCAAGCTGCCACCTCGGCTGCTCGAGCGACTCCTCCGCTGGCGCGGCGCCCCAGATCGCCGGGTGCTCGTCGGGCCGGGCTGCGGCGTCGACGCGGCCGTGGTCGCCCTCGGGCGGCATCGCCTCATCTTGAAGAGCGATCCCGTGACCTTCACCGCCGGCCGGGTCGGCTGGTACGTCGTCCAGGTCAACGCCAACGACGTCGCCGTGATGGGTGGGCGACCGGCCTGGTTCCAGCCGACGATCCTCGTGCCTCCCGGCACCCATGTCTCGGTCGTCATGACGATCGCCCGCGACATCGACGCCGCCTGCCGCGCCCTCGGCGTGGCGGTGACCGGCGGCCACACGGAGGTGACCGACGCGGTCACCCGCCCCGTCGTCGCCGGCGACATGCAGGGACCGCTGGTCGCCTCCCGAGTCATCACGGCCGGCGGTGCACGTCCCGGCGATCTCCTGCTCCTGACCAAGGCCGCCGGCATCGAGGGGACGGCGGTCCTCGCCCAGGAGCGGGCCGGTGCGCTGGGTCGCGCCTTGCCCCCGGCGATACTGCGCGCGGCTCGACGGCTGCGGTACCAGCCGGGGATCTCGGTGGTCCCCGAGGCCCTCATCGCGGCCCGCCACGGCGCCTCCGCCATGCACGATCCGACGGAAGGCGGGATCCGCGCCGGCCTGCACGAGATCGCGTTCGCGTCCGGGGCGCGGATCGACGTCGATCTCGAGCGGATCCCGATCCTGCCGCCGACCGCGCGGATCTGCAGCTACTACGGCATCGATCCGCTCGGGCTGATCGGCTCCGGCGCGCTGCTCGTCGCGGTACCGGCGCCTCGCGCCTCGCGCCTGCTGCGGGCGTGGGCGCGGCACCGGATCGCGGGCCGAGTCATCGGCTCCATCGCGTCGGGCCGAGGCGTGCGCGCCCGGCTGCACGGGCGCCGCCTGCCGTTCCCCTGGGTGGTGCGTGACGAGATCATCACGGCGCTGGAACGGGCGAGCACGCCGGCGGCGTTGCCCGACGGGTCACACGGGCGCCGCGCGACGGCTACGGTGTCAGCGCCATGAGGTACGGGAGCCCGAGACCCAGCAGGACGGCCAGGTAGACGGCGCCGAAGATCGCGCCGAGCCTCCAGAACTCTCGCCGGGTGATGTACCCGCTCGCGTAGTAGATCGGGGCCGAGCCCGTGGCGTACGGGGTGAGGACCCCCATCAGACCAAGCGTGTAGCAGAGCAGGAGCGACAGCGGACGCTGCGGAAGATCGGGGCTCGCCGCGACGACGGCGAGGAACGCCGGCAGCAGCGCCGTCGTGTGCGCGGTGAGGCTCGCGAACATGTAGTGGGCCACGAAGAACGCCAGGACGATGCCGACCATCCTGGCGAGAACGGGCAACGGAGCCAGCGTGCCGACCGTGCCGGCCGCGAACCATCCGAGGAACCCGACCCGGTTCAGCCCATCGGCGAGCGTCACCAGGGTGGCGAACCACACCAGGGCGTTCCACGCCTGCCGGGCACCGAGGACGTCGTCCCAGGCGACGATGCCGGTGAGGAGCATCAGGCAGAACACGAGGAGCGCGGTCGTGGTCGGGCTCACCCAGCGGCTGCCCAGGATCCACAGGGCCAACGCGACGGTGACGAGCAGCGCCATCACGACCTCGCTGCGCTTGATGCGGCCGAGCCGCTCGAGCTCGGTCCGGGCCCACTGCGGAACCTCGGCGCTGGCCCTCAGGGTCGGCGGATAGATCCAGTACACCAGCAGCGGCGTCAGCGCGAACAGCACGAGGCCAACGGGCAGGAATCCCACGAACCACTCGACCCACGTGACGGGCACGCGCGCGACGTCCTTCAGCATCGCCTGGGCGAGCAGGTTGGGCGCGAGCGCGGTCAGGAACATCGAGCTCGTCACGCACATCGCGGCGAACGACGTCCACATCAGGTAGGCGCCCAGTCCGTGGGCGGTCGGGCCCGGGGACGAGCCGTAGAGTGCCGGGATCGCCCGGATGATCGGAAACAGGATGCCGCCGGCCCGCGCGGTGTTGGATGGCGTCAGCGGCGCCAGGACGAGGTCGGCGAACGCGACCGCGTAGCCGAGCCCGAGCGTGCGGCCGCCGAGACGCTCCACCAGCGTGAGGGCGATCCGGTGTCCGAGCCCCGTCTTCTGATAGCCGAGCGCAAGCATGAGCACGACGAACATCAGCCACACGGTGCTGTCCGCGAAGCCCGTCAGCGCCCATCGAATCGAGCCGGCCGGATCGGGGGCCACGAGGCCCAGAAGCGCGGCTATCGTCACCCCCAGCAGACCGATCACGGGGCTGGGGATCGGCTCGGTGACCAGCGCCGCGATCGTCGCGACGAACAGCGCGAAGAAATGCCACGCGCTGGGCGTCAGGCCGTGGGGGGCAGGAACCACCACGATGCCCACGCCGAGCGCAAGCGGCACGATCGCCCGCCGGAGGGCCGGCGACGTCGCCGCGGCCACCTCGCTGATCACGGCGGGTACTCTACACGTCCGCTGCGCCCTGCCGTGGCTCCCCGCCGGCACCCCAGCGTGGCGCAGACGCCCCACGTCGCATCGGACGTCACCTCGACAACCCGTTGTTTTCGTTCGTGAGGCGGCTGGCACTCGAGTTGCGAGGCATGTCGCTCGATGACCGATCGAACCGTGTCGACCGACGCTCGACTCCGGCTCGCGCTCGCCCTTGCGCACCAGGGCGGACGGCAGGCGGCTGGCACCGTGCGCGCCGAGGTGCATGTCGACTGGAAGGGGCCCGGCGACCGGGTCACCGATGTCGACGTCGAAATCCAGGAGCGGCTCGTGGAGCGAATCCGCACCGCCTTTCCCGACGACGGGATCGTGGCCGAGGAGGGTCTGGCCATCGATCCGGGGGCCCGGGAATTCGTCTGGGTCCTCGATCCGCTCGACGGCACGAACAACTTCGCCCTCGGCATTCCGTGCTTCGCGGTGTCGATCGGGATCCTGCGCCAGGGCCTGCCTCACGCCGGGGTCGTTCACGATCCCAGCACCGGCTTCACCTGCTCGGCGATGCGCGGGCATGGCGCCATGGCCGGTGGTCGGACGCTGCGCCTGCCCGCCCGGCCGCTGACGGCGGCGTCCAACGTGACCGTACGGGCTCCGCTCGATCCCGAGCTGGCCCCGGTGACGATCGGTTGGCTGCGCCGCTACAAGCTGCGCGGATTCGGCTCGGTGGCGCTGCACCTGGCCTACGCGGCGATCGGTGCGGTGGACGTCGTCCTCGACCACAAGGCGACCGTCTGGGATCTCGCCGCCGGAGCCGCGCTCCTGCTGGAGGCGGGCGGCACGATCACCGATCCGCGCGGGCAGCCGATCTTCCCTCCCGACCGGGCGGCGTACGGCGGCGCTCCGATGCCGTTCCTGGCCGGCAACGCGACGGCGCATGCCGAAGCCCTCACCGACTGCCTCGCGGTGCTCCAGGGCCCACCGGTGAGGGCGTGATGAGCTGGGCGGTGTGGATCACCGGCCTGCCCGGCAGCGGCAAGTCCGTCATCGCGCGGGCGGTGGCCGACACGTTGCACGCCGGCGGCGCGGGCGTGCGCGTGCTCGAGCTCGACGCGATCCGACGCGTCATCACGCCGGCGGCGACGTATACCGACGCCGAGCGTGAGGCCGCGTACCGGGCCCTGGTCTACATCGGCGCGTGCCTCGTCGATGCCGGGATCCCGGTGATCTTCGACGCGACCGCGCACCGGCGGGCCTGGCGCGACCTCGCGCGGGCGACACTGCCGCGCTTCGCCGAGGTGCAGCTGCATTGTCCGCTGGAGGTCTGCCGTCGGCGCGAGGCGGTACGGCCTCGCGGCGCGGCGCCGGCCGGCATCTACGCGCAGGCGACCCGGCCGGGCGCGCACGTGCCCGGCGTCAACGTCGAGTACGAGTTCGCACGCGCCCCCGAGCTCTGGATCGACACGTCCAGCCAGACCGTGCAGGCGTCGGCCGCCGCGATCGTCGACATGATCCGCGGGCGCTTCCTGGGCAGCGGGCCCGGGGCCGCCGGGGCCGCGAGGGCCGACGAGGCCGGGCCCGATCGGACGTCGATCCTCGCCGAGGGCGCCGATGAGCAGCGTGAGATCAGCCGGCGTGCCCGCCGGTACGCCGCGGGGCTGGTCCACGACGAGATCGTCGGCCGGCGCCGGAGCCGGAGCTTCATCGACGAGCGAGAGCGCATGGTCGAGTGGCAGATCGCCGGGCGTGGCATCCGCGATCCCGCGGTCCTCGCCGCCATGCGAAAGGTCCCCCGCGAGCACTTCGTCGCCGGTGATCGGGCGCATCGCGCGTACGACGACACGCCGCTGCCGATCGGCGAGGGGCAGACGATCTCCCAGCCCTACATCGTCGCGGCGATGACCGAGGCGCTGCGGCTGCGGCCCGGCGACCGGGTGCTGGAGATCGGCACGGGCTCGGGCTACGCCGCCGCCGTCCTCGCCCTGATCGTCGCCGAGGTCTACACGATCGAGCGTCTCGAGCGGCTGGCGGAGTCGGCCCGGCGACGGCTCGCCGAGCTCGGCTTCGCGAACGTCCACGTCCGGCACGGCGACGGTTCGCTCGGCTGGCCGGAGCACGCGCCGTATGACGCCATCGTCGTCACCGCCGGAGGCCCGGACGTCCCCCGCTCCCTGCTGCGCCAGATGGCGGTCGACGGCCGGCTCGTCATGCCGGTCGGACCCACGACGCGCTCGCAACGGCTGGTGCGCGTCGTCCGGACCGGCGAGGAGGCGTACGACCGGGAGGCGCTCGAGGACGTCGCGTTCGTGCCGCTCATCGGTGCGGAGGGTTGGCCGGCCGCCGGGGCCGACTGGTGACGCGGCTCGCGGCCGTCGTCGTCGAGGCGCTGGCGGAGCGGCCCGTGGGCCGGCGCCGCGTCGAGATGGTCGAGCGCAAGGGCATCGGTCACCCCGACACGATCTGCGATTCACTGGTGGAGGCGATCGCGATCGCGCTCAATCGCATGTACCTCGAGCGGCTGGGGACGGTCGCCCACTACAACGTCGACAAGGCCCTCCTGGTCGCCGGCCAGTGCCGCAAATGGTTCGGCGGCGGCGACGTGACGCGCCCGATGGAGCTCATCGTCGGTGACCGCGCGACGTTCGAGGTCGCCGGACAGAAGCTCCCCGTCGAGGAGACGGCACGCGCGGCCGTCGCCGCCTGGCTGGCCCGTCACCTGCCCCGGGTGCCACCGCATCTGCGCACGCGCATCGCGCTCGCGCCCGGCTCCGCCGAGCTCACGGGAATCTTCACGCCGCGGGCGCGCGCGGAGGTCGCCTCCAACGACACGTCGGGCGCCAGTGGGTACGCGCCGCTGAGCGCCACCGAGCAGATCGTCCTGGCCGTCGAGACGTTCGTGAACGGCCCCGCGTTCAAGAGCGCCTCTCCCGACACCGGTCACGACGTGAAGGTGTTCGGCCGGCGCGAGGACGACCGGCTGAGTCTCACCGTGGCGATGCCGCTGCTCGCCGACGCCACGCCGTCGGAGCAGGTGTACTTCCGCCGCAAGGGCGAGATCCTGTCGGCGCTGGCCGAGCGGTTCCGCGACACACCGTTCGACGTCGTCTGGCGACTCAACAACCTGGACGTCCCCGGTCGCGGGATCGACGGCGTCTATCTCACCCTCACCGGCACCTCGGCCGAGGACGCCGATTCCGGCCAGGTCGGACGCGGCAATCGCGCCAACGGCCTCATCGCCTTCTCGCGGCCGGGCGGCGGCGAGGCCACGGCGGGCAAGAACGCGCTGGCGCACGCCGGCAAGGTGTACAGCGTGCTCAGCCATCATCTGGCGCGGGGCATCCACACGACGGTGCCCGGTCTCGCCGAGGTGTACGTGCACCTGGCCGCGCGAATCGGGGATCCGATCGATCGGCCGTGGGTCGGCGTGCAGGTGGTGCTCGACGACGGCGTGGCCCTGCCCGACGTGGAGGCCGCCATCAGGCAAAGGCTGCACGTCGAGCTCGAGCAGCTCCCGGAGTTCCGCACCCGCCTCGCCCGCGGTGAATTCCCCGTGTGCTAGTCGACTATTTCAGACCTCATCGAGCTGGTCCTCGGTGCGGCCGCACTGATCGCAGAGCGTCACGATCACCACGTTGCCGTCGGGATCCTCGTCGGCGGTGTCGCTGGCGTGCATGAGACCGCCGCACCGGCAGGGCTCCGGGTATTCCTCGGAGCATTCAGGGCACTGGGCGTCCCCCACGTGATGGTTGACCACGTCGCCCACCTCGAAGAGCTTCATGTCGTCCGCCTCCCTCTGGCGTGTGCTCATCCCTTGATGTTTCCGATCGGCCGGAGCGACACGACCCGGCGTGAGATGTCCAGCCGGTGCAGGACGTCGACCACGGCGTCGAGATCCTTGTAGGCAAAACCCGCCTCCTCGGCCACCCCGGACTTCGACGCCGCCCGGATGACGATGCCCCGGCGCTCCATGTCCTGCATCAGGCTCTCGCCCCAGACGCGCTTCCTGGCCTGCGCGCGCGACATCGTCCGCCCGGCCCCGTGCGCGGTGGAGCCGAACGTCTCGTGCATCGCGCGCTCGGTGCCGACCAGGAGCGCCGATCCCGTCTCCATCGATCCGCCGATGATCACCGGCTGTCCGAGATGCCGGTAGGCGACCGGCACGTCGCGGGCGCCGGGCCCGAACGAGCGGGTGGCACCCTTGCGATGCACGAGGAGATCACGGCCCACGCCGTCCACGACGTGCCGCTCGAGCTTGGCGGTGTTGTGGCAGACGTCGTAGATCAGCGAGAGTCCCAGGTCGCGCGGATCGCGCGCGAACACGCGTCCCATCACCTCGCGGACCCGGTGCGTGATGAGCTGGCGATTGGCGAACGCCGTGTTCGCGGCCGCGGTCATGGCGGCGTAGTACGCCTGGCCCTCGGGTGAGCGGAACGGCGCGCAGGCGAGCTCGCGGTCGTTCACGACGATGCCGTACGTGCGCATCGCCCCGTCGAACAGCCGCAGATAGTCGGTCCCCACCTGGTGACCGAACCCGCGCGAGCCGCAGTGCAGCATCACCAGCACCTGACCGGCGCTCTCGATGCCGAACGCACGCGCCACCTCGGCGTCGTGGATGCCGTCGGGGGGCACGACCTGGATCTCGAGGTAGTGGTTGCCCGAGCCCAGCGTGCCCAGCTGCTCGCGGCCGCGGGCCAGCGCGCGGGCGCTCACGTGGGCCGGGTCCGCGCCGGCCAGACAACCGCCGCCCTCGGTGGCCTCCAGATCCTCCGGCCATCCGTAGCCGTGGCGGATGCACCAGCCGGCGCCCTCCCGCATGACGTCGGCAAACGCGTCGTCGCTGAGGCGGACGAAGCCGCGCGCGCCCACCCCGGTCGGCACGGCGGCAAAGAGCGCGTCCACCAGCTCCGGCAGCCGCGGGCGGACCTCCGCTTCGGTCAGGCTCGTGCGCAGCACCCGCATGCCGCAATTGATGTCGAAGCCGATCCCGCCCGGCGAGATCACGCCATCCTCGACGCCG
>Ga0134124_10001069_pt1 | contig 21942 bp, 26 predicted proteins | sample KB304_FD_96880 | JGI IMG/M metagenome (GOLD analysis project Ga0134124, IMG submission 96880) | Terrestrial soil microbial communities without Nitrogen fertilizer from Kellogg Biological Station, Michigan, USA - KB3-0-4 | ecosystem: Environmental > Terrestrial > Soil > Unclassified ... | reverse complement strand
GGCTATAGGGCCAATCGCCGATCACGGCGAAGGAAAAGCGGTCATTGTCATCGCGATCATGGTCATCGCGATCATCGGCGAGAACGGGCGTGGCCAGCATGACGGCACTGGCAAGCAGCGCGCAGGCTGCGGCGCGAAACAACATAGTGGCTCCTCGAACAGACGCTTCGGTACGAAACTTGGCTCGAGGCTAAGTTGCCAATGTGAACGATATATGACCGGCAGCCGGAACTGCCATCCGACAACCCGGCCCGTGATCCGGCCGAGTCGCCGTAGTGACATCTACCCGGAAGCTGCTTCGGGCGTCGATTGATGCATCATGTTCCGAACCGCTTTAAACCTTTGGGACTGGGATTCATCCAACACATTACATTTCGGGCTGGGGGTCTAATGAACACGGCAGATGCCAATAGAGGGCACGCAGTCAGGGTTTCCGCGCAACCTGACGCCACGCGCTCGGCTCATATCATCCGCAGCGAGTCGAGAGGAATCCGATGAATTCGAGGACTCCCTCCGAACGGTTTTCAGGGCTGGTGCGCGGGCCAGGAACCGTATGGATTATGAGCCTGCTTTCGGCCTTCACCATCCCTGCCAGCGCCGCGACACTGTCAGCACAACAGATCGCGGCTGTTAATGCGGCGGCGACGGAAGCCATGAACCGCGGGAATCTGCCCGCACTGCAGATCGCCATTGCCCGCAAGGGTGAGATCTGGAGCGTCGCTCTCGGCAAGGCCGACCTGGAACAGGATGTCGCGGCTACCCCCCGGAGCATGTTTCGGACGGCATCCGTGGCCAAGTGGATGACGGCGACTGCGGCTCTTCGGCTTGAAGAAGCAGGAAAGCTCGATCTCGACCTGCCCGTGCAACGCTACTGCCCGGAGTTTCCGGCGAAGCCCTGGCCAATCACTTCCCGACAACTGCTGACGCACATGTCCGGCATCAGGCATTACTACGGCCAGAACGATGAGAAACCCGCCACGGAAGCGGAGCACAAGGCGCTGACCGAGAACATTGCGCGGGAGCGGGCCGCCATGTTTGTCCGGCACACCAATGTGATAACGCCGCTCGACGTGTTCAAGGCAGATCCGCTGCTGTTTCAGCCTGGCACGCAGGCGCATTACAGCTCCCTGGACTACCGGCTATTGGGATGTGTGATGGAGGGCGCGGCAGGCAAACCGTTTCGTCAGGTGATGCGGGATCTGGTGTTCACGCCGGCTGGCATGACGAACATCGCGGAAGACGATGTACAGACACTCATTCCGCGCCGCGTGGCCGGTTACAGCAAATCGGCTCACGGGGAAGTGATCCGCGCAGAGTTCCGGGATGTCAGTGAAAACCTGCCCGCCGGTGGCTATCTCGCGACGGCAGAAGACCTGGTGCGTTTCGCCCTCGCCTTTACCAAGGGAGATCTCGTGAAGCCTGCGACGCGGGATAGCATGGTTGCCCATCCGAAACTCTCGAACGGCACGCCGGCGCCGAACCCGATGGGCACGCCGGGATATCACTATGGGCTGGGCGTGATGGTCGATCCGTCGAGCAACCAGCCGTCGTGGTTTCACACGGGGGGGCAGGCTGGTGGTACAGCGTTGTTGTTCTATTTTCCAAAGGATGAGGTGATTGTGGCCCTCATGACCAATCTGGACGGCGGCGCCATTCGCGAAGGTTTGGCACGGCGCATCGGACAGATTGCTGCGATGGACTGACGCCACAGGGACCTCGCTCAACCGCCCTCGTATCGCGATGGCCTGGCGGCTCAGTGATGCGAAATGCGGAGTTTTCGTCTTCATGCGTTCCGCAGGAATATTCCAGCGACCGGCATCGAGATCGAACTTCGCCCAATGAGCATCGATTGGTCAATTGGTCTTCGGCCTCGGATCGGCCAGGATGGTGGCCAGGAGAGGACTCGAACTGACCTTCTAACTATCTGGTGTAGAGGGGAGAGGGTGCCTCTATCAAGTCCAATGCCCCCAGTTGTACCTACAACAAATATTACGGATTGTTACGATTGTTGGCTCGCTCAGATGCTCAGTTATTATGAGCCCCCAGGGTGGCGTGTCGGATAAATCCACGATGGATATGTGTCCACATAATTTTCCAGGTACCGAGGGGAATCAGATACTTGCTTGCTTCCTTGCCTGCTTATCGCCCATCGCTGTCCGGATATGAGTTTGTGTGGACAGAGATAATGAGACGTTAGGCGACGAGCGTCGTGCACCAAGATCTCACCGATTTGGCGAATCGCTGGATTCTCCTCCAGCACACTGATCGCAATTCGCTCGAATACGATCAGCGTTTTGAGGCGTCTGTTGAAATCGATCAACTAACATCCAAAGCGCCCGCCTTGGCCTGGGAATTCATTAAGGCCGTGCTTGCACGCTCTGACAGCGAGCTAATTACATTTAGTCTCGCAGCTGGCCCTATTGAAGACTTGCTCATGCGCCACCCGGTTGAAACAGTCGAGTGCATAGAGCGAGATATCTCAAGTTCGCCTATGCTCGCCAAGGCCCTGCATGGGGTCTGGAGAAACGACCTCCAAGCAGAGCTTTGGGAAAGAGTCGTTGTAGCGAGGGATTCGCATGGTCACGTCGCCTAACAACCCGTTGCAGCGGTCGGGTCACGATAAAGTGCACGCGCCCGACTGTCTTGGCAGCTTTGAGATCAGCGGCTCTGCGCCGCAGGAGCGGCGCGCCGCCGCTGAACGGGGACGTTAGGCGGCAGGAGACACAGTGGAACCTCATAGTGAGTATTTCCCCGCCTTCATTGCGACATGGCTTGTCCTGGGCCTCGGCGGGATGGTCTGGCTGTGGAGAATAAAGAATCCCGCCACTAAGCGTCTTTTCCTTCGAGTGTTCGCAATCGGAACGGCTCTTCTATTTGCACTATTCGTATGGCTCATTACACGAGATTCGAAGCAGCTGATATTCATGTCTGTTCCATTACTTCTCATAGTCTTCTTCAACCTGCGCCTGGTGAAGGTATGTGACGAGTGTGCGAGCATCAGCAGACCGCAAGGTTTTGCCATGCCGGTGCATTGCCACAAATGTGGAGCAACCCTGCCATGAGGAATGAACGACCTGACGCTTCGCCCGGTCACCTGCCGCCTAACAACCCGTTGCAGAGGTCGGGTCACGATAAAGTGCACGCGCCCGACTGGTGCGCTGGCGTTGGGTTCAGCGGCTTTGCGCCGCAGGTGCGGCGCGCCGCCGCTGCACGGGGACGTTAGGCGGCGAGCCGATCGGCGAGGAAACTGATGCCAACACCAAGACCATTTCTCATGTTCACTGGCGACGCAATGGCCGCTATGAAACTCTATGTAGCAGCGTTTCCGGATTCTCGTGTAGTCAGCGCCGAGCTCTACGATGCGAATGGGCCAGGTCCCGCTGGCACCGTCAAAGTGGCAAAGTTTCTGATCTGCGGGCGAGAGTTCATGTGCTCCGACAGTCCAGTGAAGCACGCCTTTACATTCACCCCGTCTAGCTCCATCTTCGTGGAGTGCGAAAGCATGGAGGTACTGGAAAGTGCCATGAAGGCTCTTTCCCACGGTGGTCAATTCCTCATGCCTCCGGGAAATTACGGCTTTAGCAAGCATTTCTGTTGGTTCAACGACAAGTACGGTGTGTCGTGGCAGCTAAATCTCGCCGCCTAACAACCGCATGCAGCGATCTGGATCACCATAAAGTGCACGCGCCCAACTGTAATGCCAGGCTTGGGGTCAGCGCCCGTGCGCCACACGAGTGGCGCGCCGCCGCTGAACGGGGACGTTAGGCGGCATGACGCGCATCGCATTGCTCTCGATCTCGGTGTTGGATCTCATCATGCAGACAGCCGCAGGTGCCTCCTTGAATGAGAGGCTAGCGGCGCCTGAGTTGGTAGCGCCCCAGTGTGCAAGGCCCGCACCTATCGTTAATGAAGCGCCACGTTACTTCGTCGGCTACGAGGCAACCATTAAGCGTGGCTACCCATTGAGGATCGAGGCAACGCGACTTATGAAACTGTATGGTTTCACGTTGGAGGGGCGGTCGCCCTACGATCACTCGATTTTCCTCACCGAAATATCACCCACCAATCTTGCCAACTTGCGTTGCGCGAAAAGTGTCATGTCAATTCGGTATCTAATTCCGGTCTACCTAAATGCCGCCTAACAACCCGTTGCAGCGGTCCGAGAACGATAAAGTGCATAGCCGCGGGCGGGGACGCGCTGTGGTCGGGCAAGTCACGAGCGCCCGCGTGCTAGAACGCACGCGGCCGGCCGCTGAACGGGGACGCTAGGCGCCATGGAACCGCTCAGCACAGCCACAACATTCGCGACAATCGTCGGACTTCTTGGCAACTTCGTCGCCGAGCGGCGCGGCAAGGCTACCGCTACCTACGAAGAATTCACGGAGTGGCTGCTTCGGAGCAACCATCAAGATCTAGTCAATCTGATATCTCAAAGCGACAGGACCTTAATTAGCGTCAAAGCGTTGCTGAACTTGCAGCAAGAAGAGCTAGTGACGCGCCTCCAGAGCCTTGACGAGTCTCTCGCTCATATAGCTACGGGCTTCGACGAACTTAGGGACCTTGCTTTGGCCATTTATCCCTCAGGTCACGGGGGAGAAGGTGGCGGTGGGACCATAGTTGGAAACCGTGGAACGGTAATTGGCGGTCGCGGTGGTAACGGTGGCGCGTCGGGGAGCGGCGGGAAAGGTGGTAGTGGCTTCATCCAAGGAGATGACGGCCTCATCATCGGCGGTGATGGTGGCGATTCCGGCACGGCCGATGGGCGTGGCGGTCGTGGCGCGCGCGGTCCGACGGAGCGATTAGGATTTTCGACCTCAACTTGGGGATTTGGTCGGGGCGGCACCGGACGAAATCATCCCGAGTACGACAGACGCGTTAACGTTCTGCGAGAAGTCCGCAACGAATACATATCGAAGTTCCCGCTAGACGCACCGTTTATCGAAGCTGGTATTGATCAAGTCCCCACCGACTGGGTAAATCAACGACTGACTGAGCTTGGTGAGCCGTGGCGAGTTCAGCTGGGACATGATGGATATGTGCTCCCGAACCTCTAGGCCTGAGGGTTGTGCTCAGGCGCCTAACAAATCGTTGCAGCGGTCGGGGACGCATAAAGTGCTCGGCCGCGGGCGGCCGAGCCGAGAGGTCACACGAGCGCTGCGCGTCCGCGTGCTGAAATGCCGGCGTGCCGCGACTCGCCTGTGTGCGGTTGTTCCAGGGGAGGCGCCTCCATATCCTTACATGCGTGAATCACCCGTGACTTGCGGACCCACCTCTTGGGTCAGGAGGGCCAGCGAACTGATATCGTTCCTCACTCTCCCGCAATCAACTGGCCTTCAATTAGCGCTTCCGGCGCCCTTGCCGTCGGTGCGTCCCAGCTTCTCGCCATCCTGCAGAATGGCCCCTACATAGAGCCCGCCCTGACTGCCGTCCTTCAGGACGACGGCATTGCGGATCGGGTTGACGTAGATCGTCACCTTGTCACCCACCTTCAGGGAAGTGCGCTTCCAGCCGGCGTTGACCAGCACAGTCGGTGCCGTCATTTCTACCGTCCACACACCACTGGCGAAGCCGCCGCTTGCCTTGCCGTCGACTTTGATCGAGGCGTGCGGATTGATCCAACGGAACTGCGTGACGGTGCCTTCCACCGCCACCACCACGCTCGAATCGAAACCCGACGTAGAATGGTGCGCGGATACCGGCATCACGCACGCCAGCGCCGTCGCCGCCAGTACACCCAGTCCGTGTTTCATGTTCATTGTTTTCCCCAAGATTCCGTGTGATCAGTTCGACAGACCGTTCTTGCCCGCCTGCGTGCTCGGAATGTTGTCGTTCAGGTCGGGCAGGCAATCGACCTGTGAAATATCGGTGTGATCGAGTCGCAGCCAGCGCTTCTTGTTGCGCCATTCACCGACCCAGCCATTGGGGTCAGTCATGATGTATTCGATTTCGAGCACCTTGCCGGTTTCGAGCAGCCGGATGCGCTCCACCACCTTGAACTCTTCGGAGATCGGTATCCCGGCATCGATGTAGTGGTTCCACGTTTCGATGTAGCGCGTCTCCACGACTAGAGTGTCGCCTTCGAACTTGCCGATGGACTCACCGTTGTAGGTGAATGTCACCTTGTCGGGATCGCTGAACTGGCGGCCATCCAGGAAGATCTGCCGGAACTCGTTGTTGAAGTTCGACACCATCACCACCAGGGTGGGCACCTGCACCATCATGATGGGCCACACGCGCGTCATGATCATCGGGATGCCGGCCGGGTAGCACTGGCCGATCGCGTCCCGCCAACCAGTTCGTGTCTTGGCCATCTCCTGTCCGGTCTCGAAGTCAGCCTTGGTCTGGCCGATGAACTCAGGATAGGGCGGGCCGAAGCGGAATCCGCGGCTGTTGTCGGGAAACCAGGTGCCCGTCATGTTGAAGGGAGCGGGTGGGCGCTTCCTCTTGAGATTGTCGGGAGCCAACGCGCCGGGTGAGCCGTCCTTATGCGCGGGAACGGAGCGCGACTCGATTCGCTGGATGAGCTGGTCCACTGTCTGAGCGGGCGCCGCGGCCGAGGGTGCCTGTGCGTTCTGGCTGCTGGCCAGGGCGGACACTGCAAGAATCGAGACGGCCGAAACGGTTAGCGCCAATCTGTTCATCGAACCCCCGGCATCCTGAATATCTATAGTGCCGATTGTGCCATGGACCGTGCTGGATGACGCACTTCGACGAGAACCTGCGCATCCAGAACCCTGTCAGTTCGTTGGGCGCAAGACCCGGATGGCAGTGGGCTCTCGGCCGCCTGCGCGTACGGCTACGAAAAGGCGGTCCGTCTCCTTAGAGTAGTAACCGGTTCTGGCGCCCGACACGGTAGGGGTGTCGCGACCTTGAGATACGCACCCGATTGAGTCTCAATCAAATCGACCCGACCTCCGCCGCAGACGATGTAGGCCAAATGGCGCGCGCCCCTTTTCGCGGGCCAGTGCTGAGTGGGAGTGTTGGTGTTGCGATCCAGCGCGGTGAGGGTGCCTAATCCTTCGCTACAACGACGAATCCAGTCGACAGAGCAAGGCTTCGCCACTGCGCAAGCTCCGCCTCGACTTCACGATGCTTCTGCGCGATGCGCTGTACGGTATCGGCGCCCAGCGGCAGTCGGCGCGGCGGGTTGCTCGCGTTCACCAGCTGCATGATCGCTTCTGCAAGCCGTTGTGGATCGCCGGGCTGCTGCCCATCAGCACCTTGCGCGAAGCGGCGGACGGCGCCAACGGTCTCGGCATAGTCCTCGATCCTCGCGGCCGTGCTTACCACGGACTTCTCGCTGAGGAATGTAGTGCGAAAATAGCCAGGCTCCACGACAGTCGCGTGCACCCCCAGCGGCGCAAGTTCGGCGCTCATCGCTTCGCTGAGGCCCTCGACCGCAAACTTGGTGGCGCAATACACACCAAAGCCGGCGGACGACGCATAGCCACCGATGGAGGAGAGATTCAGCACGTGCCCCGAGCGCTGTGCGCGCATCTGCGGTAACACAGCGCGGGTTACGTTAAGGAGGCCGAAGACATTCACTGTGAACACGGCCTCGACCTCTGCGGCACTGGTTTCCTCGACGCCGCCGATGACACCGAAGCCAGCGTTGTTGACCAGGATGTCGATGCGACCGAACCGGCCGAGCGCGGCTCGGACGGCCTCACGCGCCTGACTCTCACTGGCCACATCCAAGGCCAGCGTCAGGGCGTTCGGGTGCAGGCACACCTCGGATGGGATCGTGGCGGGGTCGCGGGCGGTGGCGACCACCGCATCGCCTGATGCCAGAGCACGCGCGGCGATCAGGGCGCCGAACCCGCGGGATGATCCGGTGATGAACCAGGTTCTCATTTATTTGTCCTGTGCTGGGTACTGGAGGTATGGAGGAGGCGGTTCAGCCGATGATCTGTGCGAGTTCGATCAGGTTGCCCCAAGGATCGGCAAGGAAGGCGAGGCGACGGTTGATGACCGACAGTTCGAAGGGCTCGGTGACGATGGTCACGCCGCGGCGGCGCAGCTCGGCGAGCGTGTCATCGACACTCGCGACGTTCAGGCAGAAGTGGTGGTAACCGGCAAGTCGCAGGCTGTCACCGAGATCCTGATAGACGGGCTTTGGCACCGGGTGTGGATTGCCATCGCCCAGTAGTTCGACGAAGAAGCTGTCGTCCGTGGCCGGTGCCACGTAGGCCAGGTGCTGATCGGCATAGGGCCATTCGTGGATCACGCGGAAATCGAGTTTCTCCACGTACCAGCGTTTGGCGGCCTCGAAATCCGGCACGCGCACGGCAACGTGGTGACCCTTCATGGAGGCGAAGGGGCTGGAGGTGTTCTTGACGGGCAACTGTTTGAGCGACATGACGGTTCTCCTTTGTGTTCTCGGCTGAAGCGACACGGCGTCGCCGTAAGACAAAGGTTAGAGATCCGCCATAGCGTCGAGAATCACCGAAATCGTTGATGTACTATGAACCAATGGTTCATAAAAGAAGACTGACCACATCCGATCCGGTTCTGCCGGCCGCGCCTGTCTCTGTCCATCTGCCGGCGCTGGTGGCATTCGAATGCGTCGCCCGCCACCTGAATTTCTCGCGTGCTGCTGCGGAACTCGAGGTGACGCCGACCGCGATCTCGAAGACGGTGAAGCAGCTGGAGGCGCAGATGGGTGTGCGCCTCTTCCACCGCACCACTCGCAGCGTGGCGCTCAGCGAGCCGGGTGCCCTGCTGCTGACAACGCTTGGCCCTGCGCTGGAGCAGATGCGCCTGTCGCTGTCACAGGTGAGTGGCACGTTCACGCAGCCCTTCGGCACGTTGCGTGTCAACACGTCGTTCGTCGCGCATGCCTCGTTGATCGAGCCGCACCTCGCTGCGTTCCTGGCGCAGTACCCGCAGATCAGCGTGGAGATCTCACTGGACAATGCACTCAGTGACATTGTCGCGGGTGGCTTCGATGCCGGCATCCGGCTCGGTCACGCGCTGCATCGGGACATGGTGGCCTTGCCGCTCGGTCCCTTGCAGCGCCGGGTGGTCGTGGCATCACCGGAATTTCTGGCCGGGCACTCTGTTCCGCAGACTCCGCAGGAGCTGCTGAATTTCAGCTGCATACGCCAGCGGCTTGCCGGGAAGGGGCGCTATTACGACTGGGTATTCCAGAGCAAGAAACAGCCCATCACAGTGGATGTGAGGGGGCGGCTAGTGTTCGACGAGATGCGTTCCGTGTTGGCTGCAGCTCGGCTGGGATGTGGCTTCGCCTATGTATTTGAGCAGTTCGCTGCTGCGGATCTGCACTCCGGCGCACTGGTGCCCGTATTGGAGCGATATGCGCTGGCTTCCGAGTCGTTCTATCTGTACTACCCAGCGCGCACATTGATGTCGGGCAAGTTGCGTGCGTTCCTGGAATTCATGCGTGCAGCGAACTGGAGTTCACCCAGCTGATGTCGCTCCTCACGTCCTCAAATGACCTTTCACGTATAGCACCAGTGGCGCGCAGAGAAATGGGGCGCTGAATCAAAGCGGCGGCCACCCCAAGTACTCATGATTGCTGCGCCGTTAGTAGTTACCGGCGGCCGAAATGCGTGGATGGTCCGACGTATCGAAATACGTCGGGATGGTCTGCCCGGGAGAGGACTCGAACCGACCCTCTAACTATCTGATGCATAAGGAAGAGGGCGCTGCCGTCAAGATCGATAGCCCCAGTTGTACCCACAACAGCTGATACGGATTGTAGTGATCACTGGATCTCTCAGATGCTCAGCTATCATCGGCCTTAGGGATGAGTGTCGGGATAAATCCAAGATGGATATGTGTCCACATAAATTTCTCGACACGAGAAGAATCAGCTACTTGAATGAACGTCTGCGGGAATATCGGACGATCTTGTCCAGATGTGGATTTATCTGGACAAAGATAATGAAACGTTAGGCGACCTCAGAGGAATAAGAGAGTGCCATCCAGAGCCGTCAACGTTGATGCCGTACGCTCTATCGGAGTGGCGCTTCCAGATGTGAAGGACGCCTCTGGGAAGCGCGGAGCTGTGCTCAAACTGAAGGGTAAGCTCTTGGCGTGCGAGGCTATCCATAAGTCCGCAGAACCCAACTCACTCATGGTTCGAATCAGCCTGAAGCGGCGCGCCGCGCTTTTGGCGCAGAACTCGGAGGTGTTCTATCTGACGGACCACTACGAACCCTATCCGGCTATCCTGGTGCGCCTGCCAAAGATCAAGCGAGCCTCTTTAAGAGAGCTTCTGACTGAGTCTTGGGAGTTCGTTCGGGAATAGGGGAGGTAGTGGCACAGATGACATGGACACACCGGTCGCCTAACAACCTGTTGCAGCGATCCGGGAACGATAAAGTGCATGGCCGCGGGCGTGGACGCGCTGTAGTTGAACAGGTCTCGAGCGCCCGCGTGCTAGAACGCACGCGGCCGGTCGCTGAACAGGGACGTTAGGCGACGGCCATTCTGCGACCGGCATCTTCAAATCGAGCACCTGGACCGTCAGGCATTGTCTTTGATTCAGTCCGATCACCTTCGTGCTCGCCATAGGAAAAAGAGATGGGCCTAGACACAGTCGAACTAATCTATGCCATAGAAGAACACTTCGGTATCGACATTCCAAACGAGGTGGCTGCGAAGTTGACAACTGTTGGCGACATGCATGAATACGTCTACTCTGAGCTACGTCGGAAGGGCGATCATGCCTTGGAGCACGCACAGGTATTTGAAGCGCTTCGACAGGTCGTCGCCGAGCAAGCCGGTGTTGATCCGCAGCGTGTTAAACCAGAGGCCAGCTTTGTCTATGACCTCAAGATGGACTAGTGCACGTCTCAAACCACCGTCGCCTAACAACCCGTTGCAGCGGTCGGGTCACGATAAAGTGCACGCGCCCGACTGTCGTGCTGGCGTTTGGCTCAGCGGCTATGCGCCGCAGGTGCGGCGCGCCGCCGCTGAACGGGGACGTTAGGCGACCCCAACGTGAGATACCCCACCTCCCTGTTCATCGCCTTAGTAGCCGGCCTCGCGCTGGCGGCCAATGAATCTGCGCCGACATCTGCTCAGCTGGCAGTTGTAGATGCTCACTTGAAGGAAATTGGAGTCATAGGTGAGATTCCGTCTGAATACGTCAAAGTTAAGGCTGTCTCGAAGCCAGGTGACGGGCAGATCGCACTCGCCGTGCTGTACACGCACGAAAGGCCCAATGGATCTGGCAACGACTATCACCGCAGGCTAGCTGTCTTTCTTACGGTCGGGTCTGGCCTATCGGCACCCATCGATATCATTGCGGGTGGCGCAGCCCGCCGAAGCCTGACGCTTCGTGAGGTAACGCCAGATCGCGTGGTACTCGACGCTATGAACTACGCTCCTCAGGATGCAATCTGCTGCCCATCCATTCCGGGAGTCGTAACGTATCGTCTTTCAGAAAGTGCCTTGGTTGAAGCGGGGTCGCCTAACAAACCGTTGCAGCGGTGGGGGTCACGATAAAGTGCACGCGCCCAACCGCTGTGCTGGTGTTGGGGTCAGCGGCTCTGCGCCGCAGGTGCGGCGCGCCGCCGCTGAACGGGGACGTTAGGCGGCAGGAGGCACAGTGGAACCCCACAGTGCGTACTTCCCCGTCTTCATTGCGACGTGGCTAGTTCTGGGCCTCGGCGGGATATTCTGGATATGGAGAATAATGAATCCCGCAACCAAACGTCTTGTCCTTCGAGTGTTCGCAATCGGAACGGCTCTTCTATTCGCTCTTTTCGTGTGGCTCATTGCTCGTGACCCGAAGCAAATGAAGTTCATGTCTGTTCCATTGCTTCTCATAGTCTTTCTCAACCTCCGGCTGGTGAAGGTATGCGACGAGTGCGCAAGCATCAGCAGACCACAAGGGTTTTCCATGCCAGTGCATTGCCACAAATGTGGAGCGACCTTGCCATGAGGAATGTACGATCTGGCGCTTCGCCAAGTCACCTGCCGCCTAACAACCCTCCCGTTGCAGCGGTCGGGTCACGATAAAGTGCACGCGCCCGACTGTTGTGCTGGCGTTGGGTCCAGCGGCTATGCGCCGCAGGTGCGGCGCGCCGCCGCTGAACGGGGACGTTAGGCGACCGACATGTCGCCTTCGCCTCTACTAGACCCGTATGTCCCGGTGGCAACAGAACTGTGGCGGGAACTCGGAACCAAAACCAGAATCCAAAGGCGTTCAAGTGAAAATCAGGAGTGTGGGGGCCGCCATGCGAAGTCTTTCAGCGTTCGCGCTCGTTGTGGGGGCGGCTTTGATAAGCCCCCTAGCCGCACACGCGGCTGAACCATCCATTACTTTCAACCTGCGTACCCGAATCGGTGATGAGAAGCCGATCGAACGCAAATACATGGTTCCTTTCGGAAGCTCGCTGCGCGCACCAGCGGCAGGCTCATTGACCTACTTTATGGAGGTGGTCGCCACGGCAGACGGTCGCGCCTTTACGAAACTGAGCCTGCTGGATGCCCTGAATCAGCCACTGCCGCGTACGACCAACGGGGGGCCCTTTCTGCGATTGCCAGCTGGTGGCGTCCGAACCATCAGCTACACCGTCTGTGACGATCGCGTGATCCAACAGGAATCCATGCCGAAGTCTGCCGCCCGATGTGCAGACCTGCCTACGATGAGCTTGTCGGACCCTCGCCCCGACGGGTGCCTCGAGTGTCTCGGTGCATACGAGGGTATGCCTAAGAACCTCACGTCTCGGGCTCGCATCGTTCCGCCTGGGACGTCCGGTGATCCCCTAATGGTGACGGGACGCGTCCTTTCAACGGAAGGCTCACCGAAGTCTGGGGTCATTGTCTATGCATTCCAGACGGACAGTTCCGGCCTGTATCCAACACCTGCACCGCCGCGGAGTCAGTTTTCACAGTCTCATGGCACCCTTCGAGCCTGGGTGCGCACTGACGCGCAAGGACGCTACAGCTTCGAGACGATTGAACCGGGAACGTACCCGGATCGCAGCGAGCCACGGCATATTCACATGGTGGTCATCGAACCAGGCTGCGCGACCTACTTCATCGAAGACGTCCACTTTTCGGATGATCCTCTGCTCGACAAGACAGAGCCCTCGCATCGTAATGACATCTTCAACGGCGTGGGCGGATCCGGTGTTGTGACGCGTCAGCACGACTCCAAGACCGGCGTCACATTCGTGACGCGGGATATCCATCTCGGAGAGAACTTTCAGAACTATTCTTCCTGCACAGCGCCCAAGCCGGCACCGCGACAATAGCGGGCAGTGCAGAAATGCTTCACTCGCGGAGGCCAGGAAGCGAGTGGATGCGATGAATCGTAACAAGTGATGTGGACCCGTCGAACTCTGGTGATTGGCGTAGCGCTTGCGCTGTGCTCGAGTTGCTCTAAGGATCCAGTAGAAAATCTTCACCCAGCCAGGACGATTCGCATCTTCGGTGCTGTAGATCGATCCTTGACCATCAAAGTGAAGACTTTGTTCGTCACGATTGGCAACAGCTGCTCAATCCGATCCGATAACTTGGTTGCCGGCTGGATCGAAGGCGTCGGCACACCAAGGACGATGTGGGCGGAGTCGAGCGTGCAGAGGGTAGGTGACACTTATCAGGCATATGTAGCGATGGACCGATTTGTTGACGGCAAGTGCCATTGGCGGCCACAAGCCATCGGCTTTGAGATTACCAATCGCGGGAATCTAACTACCGGGGTATTCAATCCACTTGTCGGACATGTTGCAGGTCCAGACCAAGTTCTGTGGATCTCGGAATCGCGAGTCGCCGCCGGCGCAGCAAACGCCTGGTTGCTGCCGGACCATCAGGCAGTTGAGTGCCGGCGAAGTAATGTAGTTGGGGATGCGGGACTTAAATGCGCTAACACGGCGGCAAGAGATGCGGCGATTGTTGAAGGGGTGCGGGAAGTTCAGATAGACGTCCGCGATCTGACCGAGCGTGGCTAGACGTCACACCATCATTCTGTGCCACCATGTCGCTGCAGTTCAGCACTTGCCAGTTGAAGGCCTTGCGAAAGAACGCCTGGGCGGCGGCGATCCCGCGCTCCGCCATCATTTCGACCAGATCTCTAAGGGAGAGCCGGTAGGCGACGTACCAGCGGATGCAGAGCTGGATGACACCGCTACCTGACGCGTGAACTCGATATGCTGTCGGCCATCAGCGCCGGGGAAGCTGCAGCAGGCGCAAGGACTGGCGCGACGTTCCGTTCTGAGAACCGCTGAATTGCTTCCGCGGCGCGCTGGCTTGAGGGTCGCTCCGAAAGGTCGAAGGTGCGATCGAACATCTCCTGCTGGATTGCCCTGTACTGGTTGGCGTGCGTGGACAGCGCATGGCGCAGCCCGTTGCCCAGTTCCTCCGGTCTGGTGATCACTGGCCCAGCGTTCCAGTGTTCGAAACTGGCGTCGTTGCGCCACTCGATGGAGTGACTGTTCAGGAAGAGGCAGGGGCGTGGCCGGTACAGGTATTCGTACACCTGACTGCTGGCGTCCCCAATGTAGATGTCAGCGGCCTGCGTATAGGTCATGTCTGTCGACGACCGGCTGCCTAGATCGATGTGGATATTGGGTGACCGCAGATACCTGGCGGCGATGCGACCGGGAAGACCTGCGCGCAGTGGATCGATGCTGATGGCAATCCGTCTCTCGAACAGCATGACGTGTGGCGCGAAAATCAGCTCGTAATCGTCGTTGCCAACGAAGAAGTCCAGTATTGCGCGACCATGCCGGTACCAGGACGACAGGTGGGGCGAGGGGTGCGGGTTATAGAGCACGACGGGCCGCGCCGGAGGAGGCATCAGGAGACTCGCCGACGTCGAGATATGGTCGAATTTCGGGTACCCCACGATGCTGATGCGATCCCGCGGAACCCCGGCGTCGCGAACCAGTCGTTCGCGAATCTTGCGGCCGGAGCATAGAACATGGTCGAAGCCCGCACTGGCCTTGTTGAATCCGATCGCGCGATCGCCAGCGCCATGGCGCGTATGTACGATCTTCAGCTTGCGGAGGCCATACCTCGTCTTGAGGACCAACGACGTCTTCTCCGCAACGACGAGCACGTCGAGGCTTCGGAAGAATTCGAGGTTGTCGCGGTACACAAGCAGCTTCTGAGCTGGGACGAGCCCACCCAGAAGCAATGTGGCGACCCGCGAACTTGCAGCCAGCGAAAGGTCGACGTGGCTGATTCGTGTCCCGATCGACGGGCCGCCAAGACGGCGGACTTCATGGGCTAGTCGCGGCGTAGTCGTGGCAACGAGGATTTCGCCCCTATAGCTTGACCGCGCAAGCGCGAGAGCGATCGGCAGGCTGTGCGCGACCTGGTGGATCTGGTCATGGTTGAAGAGAAAGCCGATCCGCACAGTTCAACCTCGGCTGTGACTGTCTTGCCCAACGGCAAGGCTGAAAGTTATCGGATCGGAGCGCGAGGTCGACATGGGTGGATTCTCGCGATCGCGATTAACTGTCGGAATAAGGGGAAGTACGTACCACGTCACGCACCGTCTGATTTCTGCAAGCAGTGGCCACCTGCTTGAAGCGAGGCGGCAGCTGATGGCCGCCGAAGACTCATCTACCACGATGTCCTCTACCCATCCATGTCCCTCATCAGGGAATACGGATTTATACGGATGTGACGTACCCGACTAGGTACTACTACCGTAGAGCACGATCTGATGAGTTGCCATCCTTCCGCCATCCCAATGACGGAATCCGACCATGGCTGTGAACGCCCCAGCAAGCACGCAAGCCTTCTACAACGACAAGGTGGTGCGGCAATTCGCCGTAGCAACGGTCGTCTGGGGCATTGTCGGCATGGCCGTCGGAGTGCTGATCGCGGCACAGCTGTATTGGCCGGCGCTTAATTTCGACATCCCATGGTTGAGCTACGGTCGGCTACGGCCGCTGCATACCAATGCGGTGATCTTCGCCTTTGGCGGGTGTGCATTGTTTTCCACCAGCCTGTACGTGGTGCAGCGCACCTGCCATGTGCGGCTGATCTCTGATCGCCTCGCGGCGTTCGTGTTTTGGGGATGGCAGCTGGTCATCGTTTCCGCGGCCGTGACGCTGCCGCTGGGCATGACCCAGGGCAAGGAATATGCGGAGCTGGAGTGGCCCATCGACCTGCTGATCACGGCGGTGTGGGTCGCGTATGCAGTGTTGTTTATCGGAACGATCGCGAAGCGTCGCGTCAAGCACATCTACGTGGCGAACTGGTTCTACGGCGCCTACATCCTGACGATCGCGCTGCTGCATATCATCAACAACATAGCCATTCCGGTTGGGCCGACCAAATCGTATTCGGTCTACAGCGGAGCCGTGGATGCCATGGTGCAGTGGTGGTACGGCCATAACGCCGTGGGATTCTTCCTGACGGCCGGCTTCCTCGGCATCATGTATTACTTCGTGCCCAAGCAGGCACAGCGGCCCATCTACTCCTACCGGCTGTCGATCGTGCACTTCTGGGCGCTGATTGCCATCTACATGTGGGCTGGTCCTCACCACCTGCTCTACAGCTCGCTGCCGGACTGGGCCCAGTCCCTTGGCATGGTGTTCTCGCTGGTGTTGCTTGCGCCGTCCTGGGGCGGGGCGATCAACGGAATCCTGACGCTGTCCGGCGTGTGGCACAAGCTGCGCACGGATCCGATCCTGAAGTTCCTGATCGTCTCGCTGTCCTTCTACATGATGTCGACGTTCGAAGGCCCGATGATGTCGATCAAGTCGGTCAATGCGCTGTCGCACTACACCGATTGGACCATCGGCCACGTGCACTCGGGTGCGCTGGGTTGGGTGGCGATGATATCCATCGGCGCACTGTATGCACTGTTTCCGCGTCTGCTTGGCGTTGCACAGATGTACTCGGTCAAGTGGATCGATACGCATTTCTGGATGCACACCATCGGCGTGGTGTTCTACATCGTTGCGATGTGGATCGCCGGTGTGATGCAGGGGCTGATGTGGCGCGCGACCAATGCGGACGGCACCCTGACCTACACATTTGTGGAATCCCTCAGTGCCACTTATCCGTACTACCTGGTACGACTGGGTGGCGGACTGCTGGTGTTGGCGGGCATGGTGCTCATGGCAGTCAACGTAGTGAAGACATTCCAGATGGCACGCGAACGGCCACCCCATCCCGTGCTCGCGCCGGATCCGGCCGAGGCCCGGGCCTGAGGCCGCGACGATGAACAACACTCACGAAAAGATCGAAAAGAATGTCGGCCTGATGGCGGTGCTGATCGCTGTGGCCGTGTCCTTCGGCGGCCTCGCCGAGATCGTGCCATTGATGTACCAGGCAGAGGCCATCCAGCCACTGCCCGGAGTGGTTCCATACCCGGCGCTGGAGCTGGCGGGCCGCGACATCTATGTACGCGAAGGTTGCTACAACTGCCACTCGCAGATGATCCGGACGCTGCAGTTCGAGACCGCGCGTTACGGCCACTATTCCGAGTCCGGCGAGTCGGTCTACGACCGCCCATTCCAATGGGGCAGCAAACGCACGGGTCCGGATCTGGCGCGCATAGGGGGCCGGTATTCCAATGACTGGCATCGCGTGCATCTGAACAATCCCCGTGACGTCGTTCCGGAGTCGAACATGCCGGGCTTTCCCTGGCTTTTGAATACGCAGGTTGATGGCGGTGTCGTGCAGCGCCGGATGCGCGCGCTGCACACATTGGGCGATCCGTACACCGCCGAGCAGATTGCCGGCGCGCCCCAGGCGGTGTCAGGCCACAGCGAGCTGGATGCGCTCGTGGCGTATCTGCAGGGCCTGGGCCGGCACGCGTCGGCGGGAGATTGAGATGGTTTCTGGAATCATTACGGCTGTACTGCTGGTGCTGTTTATTGGTGGCTCGATCTGGGTGTGGCGTCCGGCGCGCGCCGCGGAGTTCGAAGCGGCCGCGCAGCTGCCACTGCTGGACGATGAGGCAGGCAGGCCATGAAGAGTGGTTGGTCCTGGTTCATCATTGCGCTCACGGCCATCAACATCGCCGGCTGTGTATGGCTGCTGTGGCGTACTTCGGCGAAGCGGACGGATGGCAAGCCCGCTGACAGCACCAGTCATGTCTGGGATGGCGATCTGACCGAGTACGACAAGCCGCTGCCGCGCTGGTGGATCAACCTGTTCTATCTCACCATTGCCATCGCCCTGGTTTACCTGTTGTGGTTCCCGGGTCTGGGCAGCTTCCGTGGCATCGGCAGCTGGACGTCGCAGCGTGAACACAATGCAGACTGGGCGGCGGCTGATAGGAAGCTGGCCACAACGCTCAAACCCTATGAGGGACTTGCGATCGACGTGCTGGCGCGCGATCCGGGGGCCGTGAAAGTGGGGCGCTCTATCTTTGGCGCGCACTGCGCGACCTGCCATGGTTCGCTGGCCAAGGGGGCCATCGGCTACCCGGATCTCACGGACGCGATCTGGCACTGGGGTGGAAAGCCCGAAGACATCCTGCACACGGTGCTGGAGGGGCGTAGTGCACAGATGCCTGCCTGGCGCGCGACGCTTGAAAGCATGGGCGGACAGTCTGCGGTGGATGACGCGGCAGCCTACGTGCTCTCGCTGACGGACAAGTCACTGCTGGCCACCAATGTGGAGGCCGTGGGACGCGGCCGCAAACTGTTTGCTGCGGTGTGCAGCGCATGTCATGGACCGGATGCGCGCGGTAATACTCAGCTGGGTGCGCCGGATCTCACTGACGACTACTGGCTGTATGGCGGTACCCGGCCCATGATCCGCGAAGGGTTGAATCAAGGTCGCAATGGCGTCATGCCTGCGCAGAAACCCTTGATCGGTGAGACACCCGCGCGACTGGCCGCCGCCTATGTGTGGTCGCTGTCCCATCCGGCAGGTCAGTAGTGAGCCCGCTACGCGAGGGGACGGCATTCGATCACGCACCGCGCAGTGCCAGTCAACGCCTGGGCGCCATCCTGTGGCCGAGCTTTTTCGCGGCGGGCGGTTGCACGATGGTGTGCTTCGCCTTCGTCGATCCACTGGTATTGCGTGACCTGACCTTTCCGGGCCTGTCTCTGTCGCGTGAGCTGGGCTATACGCTGGGCTTCTTTCTCTTCTGGATCGCCACGGCCAGCTCGAGCCTGTTTACGTGGATTCTGCTGCGACCCGCGAGCCGCTTCAATCGCGGACCGCCAGCCCCGTGACGTCATGAGCAGCCACGCCACTGCGGAACCCGCAGCAGCCTACGTCAGCGAGGCCAAGATCTATCCGCGCGGCGTGAATGGCCGGTTGCAGAAACTGCGCCACGCCGCCGTGATCGGGCTGCTGGGCCTCTTCTATCTGGTCCCCTGGCTGAGCTGGCAGGGCCGCCAGGCCGTGCTCCTCGATTTGCCGGCACGCAAGTTCCACATTCTGGCGGTGACTTTCTGGCCACAGGATTTTCCATTGTTCGCGCTGCTGCTGATCGTGGCAGCGCTGTCGCTGTTCTTCTTTACAGCACTGGCCGGAAGGCTGTGGTGCGGTTACGCCTGTCCGCAAACCGTGTGGACAGAAGTGTTCCTGCTGATCGAACGCTGGACCGAGGGCGATCGACTGGATCGCATGCGACTGGACGGAGCTGCGTGGTCGCTAGACAAGCTGCTGCGCAAGGGCAGCAAACATGTGCTGTGGGTGCTGCTGGCGCTGTGGACGGGGTTCACGTTCGTTGGCTTTTTTACGCCCATCCACGAGCTCGCAGACCGGGCGCGGCTCGCGCAGTGGGGTGGATGGGAGACGTTCTGGGTCGGCTTCTACGCGTTGGCGACCTGGGGTAATGCGGGGTTCCTGCGCGAACAGGTCTGCAAGTACATGTGTCCCTACGCACGCTTCCAGAGCGCGATGTTCGACCGCAACACGTTGATCATTGCCTATGATGCCGCGCGCGGCGAGCCACGCGGATCCCGGGCGCGCAGCGTGGGCAGTGTCGCCCAGCGCGGGCGTGGTTTGCTGGATGCTGCCACGGCGCAGGACTATGCCTTTCGTGCCAGCCAGCATCCGTCGGCGGCTGCTACCCGCGCCAAAGCCCGGGGTACCATCACCTGGGATCGCGGCGACGCGCCGCCGTTGCCGCAGTTCGAAGCGGCCGCGCTCGGAGACTGCATCGACTGCACGATCTGCGTGCAGGTGTGTCCCACGGGAATTGATATCCGCAACGGTCTGCAGTACGAGTGCATCGCCTGCGGCGCCTGTATCGATGGCTGCAATCAGGTGATGGATAAGCTGGGATATCCGCGCGGTCTGATTCGCTATTCCACGCAGAATGCCATTGATGGACGCCCCTCGCGCGTGGTGCGGCCGCGGGTCATGGTTTACGGCGCGCTGCTGCTGTTGCTGGTGGGCGGCTGGGGCTGGGGGGTGGCGCATCGCAAATCCTTTCTGATCGAGGTGCTGCGTGACCGCAATGCGCTGTACAGAGTGTTGGGCGATGGCTCGGTCGAAAACGACTACACCCTGAAGATCGTCAACAAGGCCGATCATGCGGTTCGATTCCACGTGAGCCTGGCCACCGCGCCGCCGGATGCACGACTGATGGATGTGGCCGATCGCATCGACGCGCCAGCGGGGCTGGTCATTTCCGTACCGCTGCGCATCGTGGCGCCGGCTCTTGTCCATGGCCGTCACGACATGGTGCTGCAGGTGAGCTCCGATGCTCAAGACGCTGCGGGACAGACGGGTCAAAGACCACAGCGTGTGGTGAGCAGCTTCTTTGCGCCCGCGGAGGAGATCAACAGCGCTGCAGGTCAGGCCGCAGCGCCATGAGCACGGTTGCAGTGGCTGCGATCGAGCCGCCAATACTTGCGGCGCAGGCCTCTGCTGGCACTTGCTTTCATTGCGGTGAAGGCGTGGGTGGCGCTCCCGTGAGTTGTGAGGTGAATCGCGTATCGCAGGTATTTTGCTGCACGGGGTGCGCAGCCGCGGCGCAATGGATTCATTCGCAGAGTCTGGATGATTACTACTCGCTGCGCAGCAGTCCCGCGGGACGTGCCACCGTGCAGGAAAGTGACTTTAGTGTCTGGGATCGTCCCGACGTCATGGCACCGTACCAGCGGGCGGTACCGGGCGGGTGCGAAGTCGTGCTGCTGACCGACGGCATGCGTTGCGCGGCCTGCGCCTGGCTGATTGATCGCGCGTTGGCGCGCGAGGCGGGCGTCCGCGAGGTGGTGGCCAACGCGGTTACTGGTCGCATCCGGCTGGTATGGAATCCCGCCCAGAACCAGTTGTCATCGATTCTGCGGCGGCTGGCCACGCTGGGCTATCGGCCCTTTCTGGCCGGCACACGCGAGGAAGAAGTAGCGCGAAGTGGGGAGAACCGTCGCTGGCTGCTGCGGGCCGGATTGGCCGGCATCGCTACTGTGCAGGCCATGATGTTTGCCGAAGCGCTGTATCTGGATCCGCAGCATCACATGCCGCTGCCAACGCGAGACTTCTTCCGCTGGTTGACCTTTCTGATCGCAACGCCGGCAGTCTTCTACGCGGGCTTTCCCTTCATTGCTGGCGCGTGGCGCGAACTGCGCGAACGGCGAGCGGGACTGGATGTGCTGGTGGCCGGCGCGACACTGCTGGCCTGGGCCGCCAGTACTGTGGAGCTTCTGCGCGGCGGCGCGCAGGTCTGGTTCGACGCGGCGGTGATGTTCGTGTTCCTGCTGCTGATGGCTCGCATGATCGAGCAGCGTGCGCGCCGCATTGCCGGTGCGCGCCTCGATACGCTGGCGCGCGCCATGCCCGTGCTGGCGGATCGCGAGCTGGCGGATGGTTCGATCGAAGCTGTGCCGGCGCCCCAGCTGATCGCCGGAGACACTGTGCGAGTAGTGGCCGGGGAAAACGTTCCCGCGGATGCGCGCCTTCTGGGTGCACCGGCGAGCTTTGATGAGTCGCTGCTCACGGGTGAATCGTGGCCGGTGCAGCATATGGCCGGTGATGCCGTGATGGCGGGTTCGATTCCGGTCGATGCGCCGGTGCGCCTGGCCGTGATCGCCACGG
>Ga0134124_10001068_pt1 | contig 21945 bp, 4 predicted proteins | sample KB304_FD_96880 | JGI IMG/M metagenome (GOLD analysis project Ga0134124, IMG submission 96880) | Terrestrial soil microbial communities without Nitrogen fertilizer from Kellogg Biological Station, Michigan, USA - KB3-0-4 | ecosystem: Environmental > Terrestrial > Soil > Unclassified ... | reverse complement strand
TCAGTCCCGCGCTCACCTCCGCACTGATCCGGAACGAATGGCTCGCTCCGCGATACGACTGCACCGCCGGACGTGGTCTATCCGTGGGCAGTTCGAGCACCGGCGGCGCTCCGCTCAGTTGTTTACGCCAGTACGATAGCTGCTCTTCCAGCGCTTCGCCTTGCAGCCACTCGCGCTGCCAGGCAGCGAAGTCTGCATATTGAATGGCCAGGTCCGGCAGCGGCGATGACTCTCCACGGCTGTAGGCGGCGTACAGAGTGCTGACCTCTTTAACAAGTACGCCCATGGACCAACCATCACTGACGATGTGGTGAGTGGTGAAGAGGACGACATGTTCCTGCTCTGTCAGACGCAACAAGGTGATGCGGAGCATCGGCCCCTGCACCAGATCGAAGGGTCGCTGCATTTCTTCCGTCGTGAGTCGCTGCGCCTCGAGCTCCCGCTGCTCCTCGGGCAATTCGCTTAGATCGATTACAGGTAATTTGAAAGGTTGCGCCGGAGCTATTAATTGGACCGGCTGGCCGTCGCTCGTCGGAAAACTCGTGCGTAAGATTTCATGACGCCGAATGATTTCGTTGAGCGTTTGATCAAGCGCTATCGCGTCTAGTCTTCCTGTCAGCCGAATTGACCCCGGACAGTTGTAGAAGGGGCTGTCGGGCTCGAGTTGATTGAGAAACCACAGACGCTGCTGCGCGAATGACAATGGCATCCGCTCCGTCCGCTCAACGCGCTCGATCTCTCCCGTTCCTTCCAGCCCCTGCCCTCGCGCCTTCTCGATCCGCTTCGCCAGGCCCGCCACCGTTGGCTCTTCGAACAAGCTGCGCAAAGGTATCTCCACCCGAAACGCCTCTCGTATTCGCGAGATCAATTGCGTCGCTAATAAGGAGTGTCCGCCCATCTCGAAGAAGTTGGCGTCCGTGCTCACCTCGCCCACGTGCAGCACCTCCGCCCACAACTCGATCAGCAATTCCTCATACCAGGTGACGGCGGAGCGTACCTGATCGGAGTTGCAACTCTCGAACTGTTCGGGAGCAGGTAAGGCGCCGCGATCGACTTTACCGTTGCGGCTCAGAGGCAATTCATCGAGCATGATGAAAGCCGCAGGCATCATGTAATCGGGCAGCCTCTCCCGAACATAGTCCCGAAACTCGCCGGCAGATACGGTAGAGAAGGTTTCGACTGGAGGCTGACCCTGGCTAAGGACCTGCTCGTAAGTCACAGCGGTTTCGCCTGGATCATCGCTCCTGCTTGATCGCCGAACAGCGTAAAGATTGTAACGATCCGTTTGCTTGAGAAGCTGATCCTGCTCGGCAACTGCCTCAAAACCGTGACGATTCAACAGGTCTAGAATTTCTCCGACGCGTCCCTCCGTATCCTGCCCTTCCCCATCGTGTACCTCCATCACGACTTGATCGATCTTCTGCCAGTCTTCGTCAGCCACACCCTTGAGCACGTCGAGCTCCGAACGCTGCACGTCCACTTTCAGCAAGTCAATGTGCTCGATGCCTTGCTCACGCATTACGTCCGAGAGTCGACGCAGGCGACATTCGTGAGCTTCGCTTTGGAAGAACCCGGTGAATACATCATCCGCTTCGTCGAGCAGGCCGCTCACGTTCGCGTCACCGCTCTCCTGCTTGTTTTGCAGGAACGTCTTAATCACATCAACTTCGTCCGTGGCGTCGGCGTATTTGCTGACACCCGATCTGGTCGAGTAATTCGGATAATAAGTGAACGTCACCAGGCCTTCTTCATCCGCCAAACCATGCTTGAATAGTTTGACGTTGGCGGCGTACAACTCGCTGTTGATGCGTAAATTGTCGAAGATGGGTCCGAGCGGCTCGAACGCATAGATGCGCGCACCTTCACAATGCCGGCTAACAAAGAGCGTGAAAAGACCGATGTTCGCGCCCACATCGAAGACGCAAGCCCCTTTCTTCAGCTTGATACCGTGCTTCAGGTAGTTGAGGTCTTCAAAAATCTCCTGATAGACATAGTTTGTCTCGGCGGTGTTGTGATTGACGATGGCCATGCCATTGGGCAGGACGTACCGCGGGCGCCCTTCAATCACCGGCGCATACTTTCGCTTCGTCACTAGATAAGAGACGAGCCGCTGATCGCCGGACACATCTTCGCGCACCAGCACAACTGCGTCGCTGACCGCCGGATGCTGTTTGATGACCGACTCAATCTCGCCAAGCTCGATGCGCAAGCCTCGCAGTTTCACCTGATGATCAGCTCGGCCAACAAATTCAATCATTCCGTCCGCCCGGTAGCGCGCGAGATCTCCCGTCTTGTACAGTCGCGCCCCTGGCTCGTCACTAAACGGGTGCGGCACAAACTTCTCTGCGGTCAGCTCGGGACGATTGAGATAACCGCGCGCCAGGCCCACGCCGCCTATGCACAACTCGCCGGTAACACCGAAGAGCACGGGTCGCATTTGCCGGTCTACCAGGTAAACGTTCACGTTAGCGAGCGGAACACCGATGGTAGGACGCGTCAGTTCGCGGTCGATGCGGCAGGACGTAGCGTCCACCGTACACTCGGTCGGCCCGTAGACGTTGTAATAAACAGTTGCAGGGCTGTTCGCCAGCTCTACCCACATCGCATCGTCGAGCGCCTCTCCACCCACTAGTGCGAGCGACGGTGCTGAGTCGAGTTTGCTGTGAAGCCCCTTGTCCACGAGTAATTTCAATTGGGTGGGCGTGCAATCCAACACGTCCAACTGATGCTGTTGGATGAAGGAGAGCATAGCCTCGCTGTCAGGCCGTATTTCATCAGGAACGATGTAGAGTGTGTGTCCCTGGGCGATCTGCACGAGTTGCTTGACCGATGCGTCGAAAGAGAGCGGCGCATTCATACTGATCCGCAGCGGTGATTTGTGCCGGCTGTAGATCGCCTGGTCCAGGGCCATGATTAGATTGAGCACCGAGCCATGACGAAGCATCACTCCCTTCGGCTGCCCAGTCGAACCGGACGTGTAAATAACGTAAGCGATGTTCTCCGGAGTAGTGAGGTTTAAGGGATTCTGCTCGCTTTCACGTCCGATCGCTTCCTGATCGCGGTCAACATAAACTGTCTGCCCGTCATGCTCAGGCAGCACGGCCATCAGACGCTCCTGCGCCAGCAGCACCTTCGCCTGCCCGTCACTCAGAATGAACGCTATACGCTCTTGCGGGTAGGCGGGGTCGAGTGGCAGATACGCGCCACCAGCCTTGAGCACAGCCATCACCGCCACGAGCATCGCGGTCGAGCGTTCCATGCAGATGCCCACGCGCACTTCCGGTCCAACACCGAGCGCACGCAGGTAATGCGCCAGTTGGTTCGCGCGCACGTTCAGTTCAGTGAAGGTCAGGCTACTGTCTTCGTAAACCACCGCGGTGGCGCCAGGCGTCAACTCCACCTGAGCTTCAAACAACTGGTGCAGGCAGATGTCTTCACGGTAAGCGGCACGAGTATCGTTCAGCTCGCTGAGCAAGTATCGCAGCTCCGCCTCGCCGAGCGCGTTGAGTTCGTCCACTGGAATGTCCGGACGGCTGGCTGCACTTTCCAAAAGCGTGATGAACTCTCCAGCGAGGCGCTGAATGGTATCGGGCCGGTAGGCGGCTTGATCGTAGTGGAACTCGAGCGAGAGAGAGTTTCGTGAGTTTTGGCCTGCGACTGCGGACAGTCTTAGCTTGGAGTGTTCCAAACAAACATACTGGCGAGCCAACGAGAATCGTATACCGCCGCACTGCTCGTCTGCGAAACGCTTTTCATAATCGAATTTGATAGAAGCGGAGTGGCCCTGTTCGCGCGCGAAGTATTCCTGCCGCTCGTAAGCATCGTTCACTACCTTGTCAACTTCCTGCAGCACATCCGCGAAGCGGAAGTTTTCATCGATGTTAACGCGCACGGGCAGGTAACTGGCGAAGAGACCGAGGGCGCCGTTTAGCTCATCGTACTTCCTGCCGTCGAATAAAGTTTCGACAACCAGGTCCGTCTCTCCGGTCAATTTCCAGAGCAGCACTTGCCAACATGCAAGCAAAAACACCTCGACGGAGATATTCTGCTTTTCGGAAGTCGCGGTAATGCAGGCGACCAGGTTGTCGTCTACGGTCTCGACTAAGCAAGCGGGACGGAAAAGTTCGGGTTCAGCCTTTGGCTCAATTTCGAAAGGAAGAGAAATGGTGGGGAGTTGCTGCTCTACCCAGTAAGCCTTTCCAGCTTCGGCAGCCTCATCCGCGGTGATTTCGTTAAGCCATTCCGAGTACTGCACGTATTGAATGACTTGCTCATCATCGCCGCGCGGTTCTTCCCTTTGCGCGGCGTCGTACTCTCGGCTGATCTCATTGACAAGATTCTTGAGCGTTCGAGCGTCGGCGCAAAGCGCGGGCAGAGTGATTAACAATGCATGCTCTGTGGCAGATACTTTCAGCAGCTTGAAACGAACCAATGGCCCCTGCTCGAAAATAAAAGGTGACTCTCCCTCTTCGCGAAAAAGTCTATCGAGCACCACTTCTTGTTCGGACGGCTTGAAACCATTGAAGCTGACTTCCTCGTTAGACAAAACGAGTGTGTCTGCGACGACTTGCAGAGGCACGTCCATGCTGGGCAGGTGTTCGAATGTCGTGCGAAGGATTTCATGCCGTTGGACCACGGCGCGCAACGCTTGTCCAAGGATTTCGGGGCGAAGATTTCCCGCAATCGAAATCAGGCACTGGGCCCGATAAGCTGGATTATTCTGTTGCGCTCTCCAGAGTTGCTTTTGCCGTGGAGAGAGGCGAAACCCTTCAATTATGTTGCTATGCATAATTTCAACCGCTGGTTATCGATGGATCTTCTCTGTGCAGAGAAATCAATAGGTTGGGCTTAAATGGCAATCTCTTTCGAGCCGTACAGTCTCTCGCAAAATGTGCCCTGTTGTTTACAAGCTTCGACGAGCTTGTCCGACTCGACGATGGGCCGAGACTCATTCGTGTATTTAATGCTCGTGAGGTAGCAGAGCCATGGCTCCTGGCCCATCGCATACACATAAGCCTTCTTGCAATTCAGGCGGTTAACTATATCCAGGGCACTCTCGAAGTCAGACCCCGAGAGCCTTCTGGACCGATCCATCTTTCTGTCAATCGCCCTGCTGAACAACGAGCCATAGATCCATGTCAGCGGCGCTCCGTCGCACTCCATACCGATGAACAGCACGTCAATGTCACCGTAAAGCCGGTGAATGTGATCGTAGACCATGAATTCCAGGTTGTTGGAATCCGCCATGAACAGCGCCTGCTTACCGCCGAGGCGCACCAGATACGCGGTCTTCGTGCGGATGTTCAAATCAGCATGCTCTCCGAGAAAAGGCACAGCGTCGATGCTGCCACCCTCGATCTCAATTGAGTCCAGCTCGTCAACTTCAATGACATTGTTAAAGCCCGTGTGCTGGAGGACCAGCTTGAGCGACGGGTCTTCGAGAGAGCCGCCACCGTTTCTCGGTACGACGATGTTTTTGATCTTGTGCCGCAGTTGCAGCAGCGACTCGAACATCAAGTGGTCGGCATGGCTGTGCGTGATCACAACGTAGTCGATGGTCTCGGGCAGATCGGCATACGTGTAACGGTTGCCGTCGTCGTCGTTGGCGTAGTCGTAGCTGATGACGGGGTCAGTTAAGACGCTGACGTCTTTTGTTTCGATCAGTACGCAGGCGTGACCGAAGTAGCGAATCCGCACTGAGTCGCCTTCATACTTCGGAGTTTTGGGTGGGGTCGCTTCCGTCAGGAACGTAGCGAGCAGCGCTTCCTGCCCGTTCTTCAGACCGAGCGCCTCTTTGATGTAGCTGAAGGTCTGCGGTACTTCTCTCATCTTGAACAGCTCATCAATGCCCGGATGACTGAAAGCGATATTAAGATGCAACCGTCCTTCTTCCTCCAGCCGGGGAGTGCTATAGGCGAAGGGACGATCATCAGTTTCGACGAGGGAGAGGATCACGGATTGAGAGGAGGGATCATAATACTCGCTCCTGTACAACAACGGCTCGAGGAGCCTGAAGGAAGGATTATGGTTCAGGTCGTAGACTAACTCCACGAAGCCTCTCAATTCCATGGGCACCTTTGGGTAAAGCGCTTCTATCGAGTAGCCCTTCGCTTCGCTTACCAGCAAATCATTCAGTGACTTGATAGCTTCGGCAAGCTTGATCATGTGGGCCTGCTTTGACTGTGTCCGCAACATCAACTCCCGGATCTCGTTTACCCGGTTTCCCTGAAAATCAATGAAGGGCCCACCGCGCATCGCCGGGTTCTTCACAGCCGCAGCGTGAACGTCCGGTGACATCACGTAAGAATTCATGATCTTCAGATGTGAGTTGGCGATGTGCATGGCCGCCGTCGCGGGGGAAATGAGTTGCGGGTACGCGTACCAATAGTTGAAGAGCGGATCAATCTGCGCGTTCTGTTTGAGGTAATACTTCTGATCTTCCATGACTCAATCAAAGCTCCTGATTGGTGTATAACTCTGCCATCGCCACCAGTATCCGGCGCGGGCCGACGAACGACTCGCGTCCGTGGGACACCAGAAAGTTGTCAAGCATCATGATGTCGCCTTGTTGCCAGGTAAAAGTAACTGCCGCCTGACGGTAGACCTCACGCACTTCTTCCAACACGGACGACTCGATAGGCGTACCGTCACCGTAAAAGGCATTCCTCGGTAGCTCGTCTTCCTTAAACTCGGAGAGTAATGAGTTCCGCACCGCCGGCTCTACATTCGAGATGTGAAACATGTGCGCGTGGTTGAACCAGACGGTCTCGCCGGTTTGCGGATGGGTGGCGACCGCTTGACGCACCTGCCGCGTGCGCAGTCGATTTCCGCCTCTCCATTCAAACTCGGTATGGACCTTACGGCAGTAAGCTTCAACGGCTGCGCGATCCTCTGTCTGGAATGCTTCCTGCCACGAGAGATCGACTCCTTCGCCGTAGTTTCTGACGTACATCACCTTCTTTTGTACGAACCGTTCTTTGATCTCGCGCGCGATGAGGTTAAAGACCGCGCGATCGCTCGCAATCGGAGTGCCCCCTCTTTGCTGGGCCGGCTGCTGGCAGTAGAACCAGATTTTCGACGGCCAGTTGTGAGAGTAGGACATTTCGTGATGCATGGGGATGCACTGGTCGGAAGGGTATTCAGTCGAGGTGTAGATCCTGCTGCCGACTTCCTTGCGCGGCGCAGCGCGCTCGCTATAGTCGATCAATTGGGGCGAAATCGCTCGCGCGAACTGTTCGAACCGCGTGGCGGAATCGCCGTCGAAACCGCGGAAGAGAATGGCCCCGTACTTCAGCAGTTGGGCCTTGATGAAATTATTGTTACACGACGCCCACGTCACCAGATTGACGTTATCCACGTTCGGCTGCACGACCAGAGGGAAGCCTTCCTGACCTTCCAGGTAGCTGGTCTTGACCAACTCCTCCTGAGAGAGCCGAACCTTTTGTGGTCCCTTTGACGTGAACTTGCTGAAGGCTACGTGTGCACGTTCTTGTTCCACAATCAATTTCTCCCGGTGAGACTCTCTTCTCTGTGCAACCTCTGTGTCCTCTGTGTCTCTGTGATTGACGATTGCTTAGGAAAAACAACCACAGAGACACAGAGGACCCAGAGGTTGCACAGAGAAATCCGAGACGTCATTAACGATAAGTTTCGGTGGGACGGACGGGTTGAGGTTTTACAGCCATCAGCCTTTGGTACTTAGACTCGGCGAGTGATTTCTGTGCTGACGCCTGTTGCTCTTTCTCGGATTCGGTAAACATCTCCAGCGCGTCGAGTTTGGCGTCGGGCTGGTCGATGACACTTTCCAACAAGGTGACGAAGTGTCCATGAATCCGCTTGATCGAAGCGAGGTCGAACAAGCTCGTTTTGTAATTCCACCAACCATAGAAACCGTCTCTGCCTTCCTTAACCCAGAGAGTCAAGTCATATCTCACGACTTCCGTGTCGAAGGAGAAGGGAGTCATCGTCAGACCACGAAGGTTGATTGCTTGGGAGCTCTGAATACTGGAAGCAGGCTGGCGCGTGTTTTCGACACCGAACGCCACTTGAAATATCGGTGTATTGCCCGCGTCGCGCTTGATCTGCATTTCTTCGACGATCTTCTCAAACGGCACATCCTGATGCATGTAGGCGTCGAGCGCCACTTCTCGAACGCGCTGGAGTAATTCCCTGAAACTCGGGTGGCCGGAGAGATCGGTGCGCATAACCAGCATGTTGATGAAGAACCCGATCAGATTCCCGGTGTCAGCGTGATTACGGTTGGCGTTAGCCGTGCCGACGATGATGTCTTCCAGTTTCGTATAGCGATACAGCAGCAGCTTGAAGGCCGCCAGCAAGGTCATAAATGGGGAGACGCTCTCGCGCCAGCTTAGCTGCTTGATTGCCTCGGACAACTGCGCGGGCAGGTGGAACGTATAACGCGCTCCTTCGTACGCCGGCGCTGCCGGTCGTGAACGCTCTATTGGCAGTACCAATACCGGCAGTGTGCCGCTAAGCTGTCTCTTCCAGTACTGCAGCTCCGACTGAAGCACTTCACCCTGCAACCAATTCTGTTGCCAGTAAGCATAGTCGGCATACTGGATGGTTATTTCCGGCAATGGTGATGGCTCACCTTTTACAAAGGCTTCGTAGAGCACCCTGATTTCGCGAATCAACACTCCGAGAGACCACGCATCGCAGGCGATGTGGTGCATCATGAAGTGGATAATGTGTTCTTCCTCATCCAGACGCAGGAGGCCCACCCGCATGACTGGTCCAAGCGCCAGGTCAAAAGGTCGCCGCGCTTCTTCGAGAGTGAGGCGGAGTGCTTCATCCTCGCGAGCTTCAGGTGACAGAGTGGAGAGATCTGCGATGGGGACGTGCAGGAGTTGCGCCGGCTCAATAACCTGCACGGGCTGACCGTTGATCATCGGGTAGATGGTTCGCAGGATTTCGTGGCGACGACAAACCTCAGTGACGCTACGCTCGAGCGCCTCGACGTCGAGCTTGCCGTTTAAGCGCATCACGCAAGGGCTGTTGTAGAGAGCGGTGCCAGGTTCCAGTTGATCCATGAACCACAGCCGCCGTTGCGCAAAGGAAAGCGGCAGGTCGCTGCCCCGCGGAACAGGTTTGATAGGTGGAACCTGTATGCCTTCAGCCGCGCGCCTCTCCTTTTCAATTACTTCGGCCAATTCGGCAACTGTGGGGGCTTCGAATACGCTGCGCAACGGCAACTCCAGTTGAAACACTCTCTTGATCTCTGAAATCAACTGCGCCGCCAGCAACGAGTGTCCGCCCAACTCGAAGAAGTTGTCAGTCGCGCTTACCTGTTGCCGGTTCAGCATCTGTGCCCACATGCCAGCCAGCAATTCCTCGGCTTCAGTGACCGGAATAGCATGGTCTTTCATTGACTCGGTGCTCGAGTGATCGGGTTCAGGCAACGCCTTGCGATCCACTTTCCCGTTCGGCGTCAGCGGCATCTCCGCGAGTGTCACGAAAGCTGAGGGGACCATGTACTCCGGCAGTCGCTCCTTCAAGTACGCTCGCAACTGGTTGCTGTCTATCGATTCGTCGCTGACCACATAAGCCACTAACTGCTTGTTGCCCGCTGCATCCTCACTGGCGAGCACCACTACTTCACGCACGGCTGCGTGCGTGCCCAGCACACTCTCGATCTCGCCTAACTCAATGCGGAACCCGCGCACCTTCACCTGCTCATCTGCTCGCCCAATGAACTCCAGATTCCCGTCCGGCAAATACTTCACTAAATCTCCCGTCCGGTACAGCCGCGCTCCAGGTTCTGTGCTGAATGGATGCGGAATGAACCGTTCAGCGGTCTGCTCGGGTCGATTCCAGTACCCGCGCGCCAGCCTTTCACCGCCAAGGTACAGTTCACCTGTTACGCCCACCGGCGCCAACTCCATTGCGGCATTCAGCACGTAACCCTGCGTGTTCGAAATGGGTCGTCCGATCGCGGGCGCGCTCCCCTCGCCGCCGCACTCCACCGCTCCGCTCGTCGCCACCACCGTGCACTCCGTCGGTCCGTAGTGATTGACGAGGGCAAACCCCAATCCCACTGCCGGTCGTTGCCGCAGCCGATCTCCGCCCGTCAACACCACTCGCAAACTATTGCGCTCGCTCCGCTGCTCACGCATCTCCCACAGCGCTGTCTCGGCCAACGGCGTCGGTAAAAAGCAAACCGTCACGCCTTGTCCCGCGAGCCACTCCAACAGTTGCGGCGACATCACCCGCTCGCCCGAAACCACTACGAGGCTTGCGCCGCAGGCGAGGTAGGGCCACAACTCCCACACCGAAGCGTCGAAGCTGATGCCGGCCACCAGGCTGCCGCGGTCTTGCGAGGTCAGTTGATAAGCGTCACAGTGCCAGTGCACCAGGTTGCTCAAGCCGCGGTGGGTAACAGCAACGCCCTTGGGTGTGCCGGTCGAGCCTGAGGTGTAAATGATGTAGGCGAGATTATCGGCTCTACCTTCATTCTCCACGCTCAAGTTCTCATTGCTCTGTTGCTCGATCTCTGAGCGGTCCCCGTCCACCATCACCACCTGCGTCAACTGCGACGGCAGCGAGTCGGCCAATTCTTCATTCGTTACCACCACCACCGCCTGCGCGTCTTCCAGCATCTGCGAGAGCCGCTCCAACGGGTATTGCGGGTCAAGCGGCACGTAGGCTCCGCCGGCCTTCAAGACCGCCAGTTGGACCACCATCAGATCAAGCGAGCGTGGCAGGAAGATGCCCACTCGGCTCTCTACCCCAACGCCGAGAGTGCGGAGGTGGCGCGCCAGTTGGTTGGCTCGTTGGTTCAACTCATCGTAGCTGAGCTGAACGTCGTCTTCGATCAAGGCTACTGAGAGTGGCGAACTGGCGACGCGCGACTCGAACAGGCGATGAACTCCGACGCTCGAGGGAAATTCAGCGCCGGTGTCATTCCACTCCACCAACTGCTGGTGTCGCTCCTCTTCACTGAGCAGCGATAACTCGGAAAGCCGTCGTTCGGGATTAGCAACTGCAGACTCCAGCAAGATCCGGAAGTGACTTACCATCCGCTTGATCGTTGCAGCATCGAAGAGGTCAGTGTTGTACTCAACAGTACCTGTCACTCCTTCGCTGGTGTCCGAGATGTTGAAAACGATGTCAAAGCGGGCGACTCCTGCCTCCTGAGACATACGGCTCAGTTCCAGGTCGGAAATCTTTAATACTTCTCCCGGCAGGTTTTGAATAATGAGCTTTACTTGAAAAATCGGCGCGACGCTCAAGTCACGGTCCGGATTCAACACTTCAACCAGCTTATCGAACGGCAGATCCTGATGCGTGTAAGCTTCCAGTGTCTTCTCGCGCACTCCTCGCAGCAATTCTTTGAAAGTCGGGTTGCCGGACATGTCTGTGCGCAACACCAATTGATTCACAAAGAACCCGATCATCCTTTCCGTCTCGCTGCGATTACGATTCGCGATGTCGGTCCCGACCACGATGTCTTCACTGCCGGTGTAGTGATGAAGGAGCGACTGGAACGCAGCCATGAGCGTCATAAAAAGCGTCGTGTCTTCACTGCGGGCCAATTGCTTGATTGCGTTCGTGAGATTTTTATTCAGAACGATTGGCTGAAGGGCTCCACGGAAAGTATTCACCGCCGGGCGCGGCCGATCTGTCGGTAACTCCAGGACTGGAGGAGCACCCGCCAACTGTTGCTTCCAATATGCTAACTGTGTTTCGAGGACTTCCCCCTGGAACCACTCGCGCTGCCACACCGCGAAGTCGGCGTACTGAAGGGGTAGCTCCGGCAAGGGCGACGCGTTCCCTGCGCTGAAGGCCGCATACAGAGTAGAAACCTCCTGAACGAGCACTCTCATTGACCAGCCGTCGCTGATGATATGGTGCATCGTGAAAAGAACAATGTGCTCGTCTTCGTTTAGCCGCAATAGGCTCACACGCAGCAGTGGACCAGCTATCAAATCGAATGGCGACTTTGCTTCTTCCCTGGATAGTTGTTGTGCCTTCGACTCGCGCTCATCCTCCGGTAACAAACTCAGATCGACGACCGGCAAGTCAAACGGTTGTGGTGGTGAAATGGCTTGTACAGGCTGTCCATCAACCATTGGCAGGGTCGTCCGAAGTATTTCATGGCGGCGCACCAACTCGCTCAAAGTCTGCTCGAACGCCATCACGTTCAGCGGTCCTCGCAGACGTATTGCGACCGGGATGTTGTAGGCTGAATGGCCGCCTTCCAACTGGTCAACAAACCACAGACGCTGCTGCGCAAAAGATAACGGCAAGTTTTCATCACGCGATGCCGCTTCAATGGACGTAACCGGTAACTCATGTCGCTGCTGAATCGCAGCTTGAGTAATTTCGGAAAACTCGGCGACAGTAGGCGCCTCAAATAAAGTGCGGAGCGGGATTTCAATCTGAAAAGCTTCTTTCAAACGCGAGATGATCTGTGTCGCCAGCAGAGAGTGACCGCCCAACTCGAAGAAGTTGTCGTTCACGCCCACACGCTCGACTCTCAGCACCTGCTCCCACATCCCGCAGAGCACTTCCTGCACGGGCGTGCGCGCCGCAACGTAACCTGGTCCTGCCTCGCTCCGATTCTGCTCAGGTAGCGGCAGCGCCTTGCGATCTATTTTCCCGTTCGGCGTTAATGGTAGCTCCGCAAGCTTCACGAAGGCCGAGGGCATCATGTACTCCGGCAGTACTTTCTTCAGCTGAGCTCGTAACACGCCGTTGTCCAGTGCTGCTGCCGCTTCATCGCCGGCGAGGTAAGCCACCAATCGCTTGTCTCCGGGAACATCTTCGCGCACTACTACCACGCACTCCCGCACTCCCTCTTGAGCACTCAATACATTCTCTATTTCGCCCAACTCGATGCGGAACCCACGTACCTTCACCTGCTCGTCCACGCGTCCAATGAATTCCAGGTTGCCGTCAGGCAAGTACCTCACCAGGTCTCCGGTGCGATACAAACGGTCCCCAGCCTGGCGGCTGAAGGGATGAGGGAGGAATCGCTCTGCCGTCAACTCCGCCCGCCTCAGGTATCCGCGCGCCAGTCCCATGCCACCGAGATAGAGTTCACCCGTGACTCCTGCCGGCACAAGTTGCATGTGGCTATCCAGCACATAAAGTTGCGCGTTTGATATTGGACCTCCAATGCTCACTCGCTCGCCGGCTTGGCACGCCATCGTGCTGGCCCATACCGTAGCTTCCGTCGGACCGTAAGCATTGAAAAACCGTCGCCCCACGCTCCATTGGTCCACCAACTCGCCCGCACAAGCTTCTCCGGCCACCACGATGGTCCGTAGCGCCGGCAACTCCGCAGGCTGCAAAGTCGCCAAAGCCGTCGGCGGCAACGTCGCCATCGTCACTGACTGGCTACGCAGCAGGTTGCTCAAGGGCGCGCCCGGAGCCAGTTCCTCTGCCGTACCCAAACAGAGGGTCGCGCCCGCGTGCAGCGCCATCACGATCTCGAAGATGGAGGCGTCAAAGCTGAGCGATGCAAACTGCAGGAGCCGCTCCTCCTGCTGCACTGCAAACACCTGCCGTTGCGCTTCCGCCAAATTCCATAACCCTCGATGCGTGATTAAGGTCCCCTTCGGCCTTCCGGTCGAGCCTGAGGTGTAAATGACGTAAACGAGGTTATCCGGTTTTGCGTACGCAGGAAGGTTCTCCGCGCTCCGCTCCTCTATTAGTTCCCACTCGGCATCAATCTCTATCAGCCGCACCACGCCGCTGGCAGGAATCATGTCAGTCAGCCGTTCCTGCGTCAGCAACACCGAAACGCCCGCATCCTCCAACATCAGAGCGATCCGCTCCAGCGGATAGCGCGGATCTAAAGGCACATACGCACCGCCGGCTTTGACCACTCCCAACAGCGCCACCACCATCTCTATCGAGCGCTCGAAGCACAGCCCCACCAGCGTCTCCAGCCCCACCCCACTCTCTCTCAGGTAATGCGCCACTTGATTAGCGCGCTCATTCAACTGCCGGTAAGTCGCCTGCTCTGCACCACAGACCAGCGCCACGGCATCAGGACTCGCTGCGGCCTGGGCCTCGAACAATTCAGGAAGCGTCAGGCAGCGAGCGTACTCCACTGCGGTGTCATTCCACTGCGCCAGTTGCTGCGCTCGCTCCGCCTCAGTCAACAACGGCAGCCGTGAAATCTGTGCGCCCGGGTCGGCGACGACGCTCTCCAACAATTGTTGATAGTGCGCTGCCAGCCGTACGATCGTCGCTTCCTCAAATAGATCCGTGTTGTAGTGCAGGTGACCGAATACAGTGTTCTCTGTTTCGATAAGGTTGAGACCTAAATCCGCCCGTGCCGCTTTGTTGTCTACGTCAACTAAATCCAGTGTCAAACCGGGCAGTTCGAGAGTTCCTCGTTGGACGTTCTGTAAGCCGAAACTGATCTGGAACACCGGCGCATGACTCAAGCTTCGTTCCGGATTCAGTTCCTCCACCAATTTTTCGAATGGCAATTCCTGATGGGCATAAGCCTCGAGCGCCACTTCGCGAACTTGTCGCAGCAGCTCGCGAAAGCTTGATTCACCATTCAATTTCGTGCGTAACACCAGCGTGTTGATGAAGAACCCGATCAGGTTTTCCACTTCGCTGCGGTTGCGGCCCGCGATGGGCGTACCGACGACAATGTCGTTCTGCCCGGTGTAGCGATAAAGTAAAACCTCGAAGGCTCCCAGCAGTATCATGAATAGGGTGAAGCCTTCACGCTTGCTTAACTCCTTCAAACTGTTCGTTAGCGATACCGGCAGCGTCCACGTTACAACTGCCCCTCGATGACTCTGCGTCGCCGGGCGCGGATGGTCTGCCGGCAACTCCAATGTCGGAGGCGCTCCCGCCAACTGCTTCCGCCAGTAAGCAACTTCCTTAGCGAGCGTTTCCTGCAGCCACTCATGCTGCCAGACCGCAAAGTCGGCATATTGAATCGGCAGCTCGGAAAGCGGCGATGGCCGGCCATTCAAAAACGCTTCGTAAAGCGCGCCCACTTCGCGTACGAATATGCTCGTTGACCATGCGTCGCTGACGATGTGGTGCAACGTGAATAACGCGATGTGTTCCTCGGCGCCGAGTCGCACCAGGCTGGCGCGCAGCAACGGCCCTACAGACAGATTAAACGGACGCTGGGCCTCCTCTGCCGCCAGACGATGCGCCACCAGCTCTCGCTCCGCTTTGGGTAGTTCACTTACATCGACAATCGGCAGCGTCAATGCTGAGGGCGGCGCAATCACTTGTGCCGGCTGATCGTCGATCACTGAAAAGGTTGTGCGCAGCAGCTCGTGCCGCCTGACAATCTCGCTGAGGGTTCGTTCCAGTGCCGTAACGTTCAAACACCCCGTCAGTCGTAGAGCTACCGGGCTGTTGTACATCGCGTTGCCTGGTTCCAGTTGGTCTATTAACCAGAGACGCTGTTGCGCGAACGATAGTGAGGCAGAATTAGATCCGTGCGCACGCGGCTTGATCCGCGTCCGTGACAAACTTTCACCACGCTTCTTCTTGAGAAGCGCTTCAAAGAGCGCACGCCTCTGCGGAGAGAGTTTTTCGACGTCGCGTACGGCTTCACTCATTGGAGACTCCATCCTGATAATTCACAAAAGGGTCGGCCATCGCGACCGCAATTTTTCTTGGCCCTGTAAACGGTTCCCGTCCGTGCGCCACCAGCATGTTGTCGAGGATCAACATATCTCCTTCCCGCCAGGGGAAACTCACCTGCTCTCGCTGATACGCCTCTCGAATCTGGTCCAACACCGGCAGCTCGATGGGCGAACCGTCACCATAAAACGTGTTGAAGGGAACCTCTGCCGCATCAACCACTGAAAGTAATGATTCGCGAACCGAAGCTTCAAGACTGTAGATATTGAAGAAGAGTGCATGGTTGAACCAAACTGCCTCTTTTGTTTTCGGGTGCGTTCTCACGGCCGGACGAACCTGGAAAGTTCGTAAGTGGCCGTTCTCTTTCCATTCAAATTCTATCGAGGCTTGACGACAGTACGTTTCCACTTCCCGCGGGTTTTCGGTCTGAAAAACTTCCTGCCATGGAAGACCTAACCCGTCGCCGTAGTTTCTGACGTACATCACTTTCTTCTCTATGAAGCGCTCGACGATCCGCGGAGACAGGCGTTTGAGAATTTTGCGGCTGTCGGCAATCGGAGTGTTTCCTTGTTGTGACGCAGCTTGAACGCAGAAGAAGCAGATCTTCATCGGCCAGTTGAGCGTGTAGGATTGCTCGTTATGCAGCACGATTGGTTGATCGGGTGGATGATCGGTAGAGGTGTAAACTCCGTTGCCGATTCTCGTGCGCGGCGACGAACGCTCGCCATACTCAATCAACTCGTCAGAGATGGCTCCGATAAATTGCGCAAATTGAGAGGCCGAGGTTACATCGAAGCCGCGAAAAAGAAGCGCTCCATGCTTCGCCAGCTCGTCCTGGATCCACTCACGGTTGTTCCTGGCCCAGTTGGGAAGATTGAGATCTTCTGCGGCGGGTTCCCACATCAGCGGGAACTGTCCCTCTGGCGCGGCGCTGATCCTGACAAGAGACTCTTGTGAGAACCTTACCGCTTTAGGCTTAATCGCCGAAAACTTATTGATCGCCAACAATTCTTTCAGGCCTCGTTTTCGTTTGTGGTTTCCTCTGTGCAACCTCTGAGTTCTCTGTGTCTCTGTGGTTAACTAGATCACAGCAACAACTCACCACAGAGACACAGAGAACTCAGAGGTTGCACAGAGAAGATCAATTAGAGAGTTCTGCAAGCATCTCTGCAATTTCCTCTTCGGACAGTTGGTCGATGCTTTCCATGACTTCTCTCTCTTCCTTTTCCATCTGCTGCATTTGCAGCCGTGAGATTACCTGCGCCAGCTCGCTGATGGTCGGATGCTCGAAGATTTCGCGCAGCGGCAGGTCCACGTAGAAGGCTTCACGCAAACGCGAGATGACTTGCGTGGCAAGCAGAGAATGCCCGCCCAGTTCGAAGAAATCGTCATGGACACCCACTTGTTGAAGGTTGAGAACTTTTGCGACGATTCCCGCAAGCGTTTCCTCGGTCGCGTTACGCGGTGCGACAAAGAGCCGCGTCGTTTCGGGCCTGCTCGTGTCTGGCGCTGGAAGGGCGCGCCGGTCAATCTTACCGTTGGGCGTCAGCGGCATCTCAGCGAGCATGACGAAGGCCGAGGGCAGCATGTATTCCGGTAGCTTCTCTTTCAAATAGTCGCGCAACTCGCCGGCGACCGGCTTTGACTGCGACCCGGCCACTACATAGGCAACCAGGCGCTTGTTACCAGGTATGTCCTCTCGCACTGTAACCAATGCTTCAGCAACGTTTTCATGTTCTTCCAGGACCACCGCAATCTCGGCCGGTTCAATGCGATATCCTCGGATCTTCACCTGATAATCGATTCGACCGAGAAACTGAATGGTCCCGTCCGCACGCCAGCACGCCAGATCTCCAGTTCGATAGAGGCGACCATCGCCCTCTTCACTGAACGGATCGGGCACGAATGCTTCCGCCGTTCGCGCCGGCTCTCTCAGGTACCCGCGGCCCACACCGATTCCGCCAACGCACAACTCTCCGGGTACACCCACCGGCAAGGCCCGCAGCTGCTGGTCTACAATGTAGAGCCGCGTATTCCCGACCGGTCGTCCAATTGGGACGTTAAGCTCTTCAGCGGCCGTGACCTCGTGAATCGGATGGTGTGATACATCATCCGAGCACTCGGTCGGCCCATAAGCATTCATCAACCACGCATGGGGATAGGCGGCCAGCCAGCGGCGACATAAGTCCGGCGATAGCGCCTCGCCAGTTGGAATCATCCAGCGAAGAGCGGGCAGATTGCTGTCGACTGAAGCCGGTGAAACAGCGTCGAGCATTGCACGCAGCATTGACGGCACCGTCTCAATAATCGTGACCCGTTCTTTTTCGATTCTCGGCAGTAGTTGTCCGGCGTCATGTGCGCTGGTATCGCCAATTATTTCCACTTGCCCGCCGACCACCAGCGCGGCCAACATCTGCCACACCGAAATATCAAAACTCTGGGACGCCGTCTGCGCCACTTTATCCGTCGCCGTTAACGCCAGGTCGTCGATCTTCGCGTACAGGTGATTGATCATCCCACGCTGCTCAATCATTGCTCCTTTTGGCACTCCGGTTGAGCCGGAGGTGTAGATCACATAGGCCAATGAATGAGGGCTGTTACGGAGCGGCAAGTTCTCTTCCTGCGCATCGTCCTTAACTTCCTGCGCCCGGCCCAACATTTCTTCGATCTCGAATACCGGCAGTCGTTCTTCTGCCGGCAGCTCCTCGCGAGCTTGAATCAGGAATGGCATGTAGCTGCTGGAGGCTAACACCACCGGCGTCGCGCTCTGGGTGATGACCTGTCGCAGACGGTTTGCGGGAGCGCGGGTGTCGAGCGGCAGGTAAGCGCCGCCCGCTTTGAAGACTGCGAGGATCGTCGTCATTAGATCGAGACCACGGTCCATCAGCAATGCCACGACGACATCAGGTCCAATGCCTTGTGAAGCGAGTACACGCGCGAGTTGATTGGAACGCTGGTTGAGCTGCTGGTAGGTGAGAGACTGGCCTTCGCAACTGACGGCAATCGCGTCAGGTGTGCGCGCGGCTTGCGCTTCGAACAATTGTTGAAAGCAGCTATCCGATGGGTAAGGCCGGCGGGTGTTGTTCCATTCGACCAGTATTTGATGGCGTTCCGACTCGTTCAAAACGGCCATCTCTGAAAGTCTCAACTCCGGATTCGCAGCGGCGCTTTCGAGCACCATTCGGAAACGCTCAACCATGTTGCCGATGGTCGCGCGATCGAACAAATCGGTGTTGTATTCGAGAGTAACGTGTAATTCATCCGTGCTCTCAGTGACCCATAAGGTCAAATCAAAGTTGGACCGCTGCTTGGCGATACCCAGGCTGGTCAGCGTCAATTCGGGAAGCTCTTCCGACGTCTTCAGGTTGTTATGAAAGACCATCAATGCCTGGAAGAGTGGGGTGCGGTTCAAGTCGCGCTTCGGCTGAATCTCTTGCACGAGACGCTCAAACGGCAGGTCCTGATGAGTGTAGGCATCCAGAGTGACTTCACGAACGCGACGTAGCATCTCCCTGAAATCAGGATCGCCGGAGAGTTGTGTGCGCAACACCAGTGTGTTGAGGAAACAACCTATGAGGTTCTCGACTTCGCCACGATTGCGACCTGCGATGGGCGTGCCAACACTGATGTCCTCTTGTCTCGTGTAGAAGTAGAGCAATGCTTTGAAAGCGGCCAGCACCGTCATGAAGATGGTTGCGCCTTCATGGCGGGAGACACTCTTGAGCGCTGCTGTCAGAGAGGGCGAAAGTCTTTCGCAGTACGTTTCGCTCTGAAACGAAGGCGTCACCGGACGCGGTCTATCAGTGGGTAGATCCAGCGTGGGGGGTGCATCTGCCAATTGCCTCTTCCAGAAATCAAGCTCGGCTTCGAGAGATTCACCGTGCAACCATCGTCGCTGCCAGTAAGCGAAATCCGCGTACTGAATCTCGAGCTCTGGTAATGGAGAAGACTCACCTTTTACGAAGGCGCTATAGAGTTGCGCCACTTCCCGGACGAGCACTCCCATGGACCAAAAATCACTGATGATGTGATGAGTCGTGAACATCGTCACGTGCTTTTCGGAACTCAGTTTCAGGAGGGTGGCGCGGAACAGTGGGCCTTCAGCCAGATCGAATGAATGATTTCCCTCTTCAATGTCGAGATTCCTGACTTGCAGCTCCTGTGACTCCTGGTCCAAGGCTGTCAGGTCAGTGATCGCCAGCGTAGACGGCTGATAAGGCGCAATAATCTGTACCGGCATGCCGTCGGCTTCTTTGAAAGTTGTCCGCAATATTTCATGGCGGCGGACAACTTCGTTCATCGCCTTCTGCAAAGCGTCTACGTCAAGTCTTCCCGTCAGCATGACGACGTGTCGCGTGTTATAGAGCGGGTTTTCGGGCTCTAACTTACTCAGGAACCACAGCCGCTGCTGCGCAAATGAAAGCGGCATCGGCTCCGTTCGCGACACCCGCTTTAACTCGCCCGCTGCCGCACCCAAAGCATCCACACGCCGGGCCGTCTCGATCCGCTTCGCCAACCCAGCCACCGTCGGTTCATCGAACACGCTGCGCAGTGGCATTTCCACTCGAAACACTTCTCTAATCCGCGAGATCAACTGCGTCGCCAGCAAAGAGTGGCCGCCGAGGTCGAAGAAGTTGGCATTCGTGTTGACCTTGTTGAGGTGCAGCACCTCGGCCCACAGCTCAACCAGCAACTCTTCGCACCACGTTGAGGGACCACGCGCTGGTCCAAGCTCCTCGGCCTGTTCCGGCGCAGGCAGTGCGTCGCGGTCGACCTTTCCATTGCGTGTCAATGGCAACTCGTCGAGGACAACAAATGCGGCCGGCATCATGTAATCGGGTAGCCGCTCCTTCAGGTAATCACGCAACTGGCTGATGGTGAGCGCAGCGTCTCGTTCAGCTACCACGTAAGCCACCAACTGCTTATTTCCAAGCGAGTCTTTTCGTGCCGACAGCACGCACTGGCGCACAAACTCGTGGGTCGTCAAGACTGTCTCGATTTCCCCTAGCTCGATACGAAAGCCACGGATTTTCACCTGATGATCGGCGCGGCCCAGGAACTCGATCTGGCCGTTAGGCAAATGGCGCGCAAGATCTCCGGTTCGATACAGACGCTCTCCCGGCTCAAGACCGAAAATATTGGGGATGAATTTTTCCGCCGTCGCTTCGGAGTTGCTCAGGTAACCACGTGCAAGGCCTGCGCCACCGACACATATTTCTCCCGGCATCCCAATCGGAACGAGACGCAGCGCGGGATCGAGTAAGTATATTTGCGTGCCGCTAAGCGGACGGCCAATAGGCAATGTCTGTGTGTCACGGCTACTTTGCAGTTCGCTCACCTTGAAGGTGGCGACACCCACGGTCGTCTCTGTCGGGCCGTAATGATTGAAGATGGCGCAGTCGGGATTCAGTGACTGTAATTTCGCGATCCACTCTTCGCGCGACGCTTCGCCGCCCAGCACCAGACACTGTCGTGGCAATATTCTCTCCGGTTGCGCGGCGGTGAGTAGTGCCTCAAGGTGTGACGGAACGATCTTCAGACAATCAATCTTATGACTACTCATGTAATCGGCCATTGCCTCGGCATCAGTAATGCGGTCCTGTGAGATAACGTGTAGACAACCGCCGCTGCAGAGCGAAAGATAGATAACCGTATTGCCTAGATCGGCTGACAGAGTTGAAACGGTGGCGAAGCCGGCCCCGGTTGTAAGGTCGAGTGCGAGGTTGAGCGACTCTGTGATGCCCTCGAGATAATTCACCAGTTGCCGGTGTTCGATAGCGACACCTTTTGGCTGGCCGGTAGAACCCGAAGTGAACAAAACGTAGACGAGGTTTTCGGGGGTTGAGAGGTTATCCGGGTTTTGATTACTCTCAGCACCGATAATTCCCCATTCAGAATCAATGCAGATAACTTTGCTTTCCGAGGGTAGGGATTCCTGCAGCCGTTCCGCCGTCACTATCAGAGGCTCATTCGCCTGGTCCAGCAGCAGTCTCACTCGCTCCTTCGGGTATCCGGTGTCGAGCGATACGTAAGCCGCTCCGGATTTGAGTATGCCCAACAAGCTGACAATCATCTCCACCGAGCGTTCGAGGTAGATAGCGACCAGCTTTTCCGGCCCCGCTCCGCGACGGCGCAGGTAACGTGCGAGTTGATTCGCACGCTCGTTGAGCTGAGCGTAGGTTAATTGCTGGTCCTCGAACTGCACCGCCACTGCGAGCGGCGTTCTCTCCGCCTGCTGCTCAAACAGTTCGTGAAAACATTTGTCTACCGGCGCATGCCTCGAGGTGGAGTTAAACTCGAAGAGAAGACGATCACGCTCGCCTTTGCTCAGGATCTCCAACTCTCTTACCGGCG
>Ga0134124_10001067_pt1 | contig 21947 bp, 19 predicted proteins | sample KB304_FD_96880 | JGI IMG/M metagenome (GOLD analysis project Ga0134124, IMG submission 96880) | Terrestrial soil microbial communities without Nitrogen fertilizer from Kellogg Biological Station, Michigan, USA - KB3-0-4 | ecosystem: Environmental > Terrestrial > Soil > Unclassified ... | reverse complement strand
CGATCTCTCGTGCTCGCCAAGACCAGCGTCCAGGAGGTCGCCAGCAGCGGCGCAGAAGATTCGTAGGGCAGGCGAGTGAGATAGGCGGCAGGCGAAAGCAGCTGCAGTGGCCGTTCCATCCGGAATGACCACCACTCGCGCGGGTGATCGTGCAGGAATTTTCCCAGCAGGCCGCGCTCATTCCCCAATCCATGGGGAAAGTCCGTCGAGGTGGAGTTGTGCAGCAGCTTGGTGGAATCCAGCGGTCCGCAGGCCACCACCACGGCACTGGCGCCGATGCGATCCAGCGCTTCTGTGCGCCGATTGAAGTACACCACCCCATCGACCCGGCCCTGTGTGGCGGACCACTCGATCCGCAGCGCGTGGGCGCCGGTTCGCAGGCTGAAGTTCGGGTTTTGCAGCAATGGCTGCACCACATTGCTGAAGCTGTTGAAGGCCGTGCCACGCCGCACCAGCATGTTGGGCGGGCCATCCGCCAGCGGATAGCTGGTGAAGCCCTGGCCGTGGCGGTTGGCGGCGCGCTCCACCTCCGCCCAGTCAGCCGGAAGGTGGTTTGGGTAGGCAACATGGCCGGCAGGCATCTGCGGCACATCGCGCGTATCCCCCGAGATGTCCATGTACTGTTCGACCAGCTCGTAATACGGAACGAGCTCGTCGTAGGTCACCGGCCAGCGATGCCGCTCGTGCAGCCGCTCGCCCTCGGTGAAATCCTCCGACGCGAAGCGCGGCACCGCCCCGGTCCAGTTGTTGGACAGTCCGCCCGGAGCATGTTTCGCGTAGCACAGCGTGCGCGGGTCGCCGGTAATCGAATGACCGGCATCCTCCTGCAAGGAGGCGGTCCGGCGGAACAGATTCTGGCCGCCGAGGCGAAGCAGCCAGCCCTTTTCGAATTCAAGGCCCGATTCCAGCATCGTGACCTTGATGCCTTTGCGCACCAGTTCGCGTGCCGCCGCGGCACCAGCCGGCCCGCTTCCGATGACTACGACCTGCCGCGCCTCGTCCACGGCCGGCTCAATACTCGCTGTCAACGAGCGAACGGCCGAAGCGCAGCGTCGAATAGATGAAGGGGACCTTCACGAACAGTCTTTCGCGCATCCGGCCCAGGCGATTGGGCCTGAACCAGTTGGGCAGGAAACGGATCTTTCCATCATTGACGCGGAAGGGATCGGCAGCGGTGCTGCCGCCGTCCTCCCAGGTGAAGGCCAGCATGGGTCGTGGGACCTTGGTGAGATTGGTCATGCCCCGATGCCACATGTTGGAGTTGCGCACCACCACGTCGCCGCGCTTCGATTCGATCCGCACGCTGTTGCGGGCGCAGCGCTCCAGCACGAAGCGCGTGTACTTCCACATCTTCTTGTGCGTTCCGGGGACGATGTCGGTGGCGCCATTCTGCAGGTTGGTATCGACCAGCGTGACGTTGACGATCATGAAGTCCTGGGAAAAGGGGCGGTCGGTATGCCAGTGCTGCGTATGACTGCCCGGCAGGTTGTAGTTGCATCCCACGTTGGGCAGTCGCTGCACGCGGGGATGCAGTTCCTTCATGAGATCGATGATCCCGTAGTTCACCAGTGCTTCGTAGACGGGGCGCGTGCCCTCGCCAGGAAAACAGTTGAGGTGTCCGCTGATCAGCCCGCCGCCGGAAAACAATCCGTCGGAACTGGCGGCACGGTCGAATTCCTGCGTGAGCGACCGGTGCAGTCCTTCCAGAAGGTCCTTGTCCACAATGCCGCGAAGGATGAAATACCCATTCTCGGTGTATTCGCGCCTGCAACGTTCCAGTTCGTCTTTGCCAAGGCTCCCTGTGGTGGACATGTTTTGGTCTCGTTCCGTTATCTGTTGAATATCAACCAGCGCCGAGCAGGTTGCTGTAGCACTGAACCGCAGTGGCGCATTGATGGTGGGGCATGAATCGTTCACGCACCGTCTGGCGGGCCCGCTCGCCCATCTGCCTGCTGCGGTCCGGATCGTTCAGCAATGTGCTCATGGCCTCTGCGACGGCGGCAGGGGATTTCTCCTCCACCAGCATTCCGTCCCTGCCGTGCGTGATGATCTCCGGGACACCGCCTGTTCCACAGGCGATCACCGGCTTGCGCATGGCCATGGCCTCGACGATCGACAGTCCAAATGGCTCGCCGTACGAAGGATGCACGAACAGATCGAACTCGCGCAGGAACGGGCGGACGTCCCGCTGGAAACCGCCGAAACGCAGGCGCTCGGCGATTCCGCCGTCACGCGCCTGCTGTTCGAACTGGCTGCGCATTTCAGGCACGTCGCTGCCGAGGATCATCAGGTGCAGATCGGGGTACTGATTGCGCAACATAGATGCTGCACCGATCAGTTCCGACTGGCCTTTCCAGGGATTCATTCTCGCCGCGATGCCGGCGATACGCGCATTGCGCGGGATGCCGAATTGCTCGCGAATTGACGGGCAAGAGTTGCTCTGCTGGTCCGGATCGAAGTGGTCCGCGTCGACGGCATTATATACCGTGTGGATCTTTGCCGGATTCAAACCAATGCGAATCAGGTCGCTGCGCACAGCGCCGGAAACCGCAAATATCGCCGTGCATTTGCGCATGCCCCAGAGCGTTGGACTGCTCAGGTCAGTCACTGGTGCATGCATGTGAACCACAGAGATCGCACCTGACATAAAGCCGAGCAGGCTCACGTAGCTGGCATCGCGGGGCCGGTCGGTGGCGTGAACGATCTGTATGCGATGTCTGCGCACGAACATCGCCGCCTTCGCCAGCGATACGAGGCTGGGGATGTACGCGAGGATCCTGCCGACCTTGCTCTTGCCCTTCAGTGCGTCGGCGGGCTTTCCCAGCGGCAGAAACATGCTCTTCACATGGGGCATGGCTGCGAAACGCACTCGCATCTCATCCGCATCCAGAGCCTCGCTGTTCGAGATGACGAACACCTCCACCTGCTGCGGATCGAAATGGGTCATCAGCGACAGGTGCACGGCGACGTCTGCGCCACACTGATCGCGAGTATTGAGGAAAAGCAGGCGGATGGGCTCGCTGTTGCTCACGTCAGGGTCCGCGACGCCGGAAGCGCAACGTGACTGGGTCCACCGGCGTGGCGAAGCCTCGCGCGAATCCGTTCAGAAACGAGGTGATCCGGGCGAAGCCGCGCGGCCTGCGCAGCGACACCATGTCGGTGACGATGGGCCACACGGCTCGCACGCTGAACAGCCACACGGAGACCCGCAGCGATTTCCAGTACCCGGCGCGCAGGGGTTTGGCGCAGACGGCGCCGAGCGCCACCCAGTCGCGGCGCACATGCGCACGGCCTTCGTGCAGATTGCGGAAGCCATCGTGCACGATGCTGATATCGCCGGTCTCGAAGACGCTGTGCCCCTTCAGCAGGGCGCGAATCGAAAGATCCCACTCGTCCGCCGAGGGGAAGCGTCCGCCGGGCCCGAAGGAGTCGTCGAATCCGCCCACGTCGATGACGAAGCTGCGACGCACCGACATGCCGGCACCGATCCCGATGCCGCCGCAGATGTCGCCGACCGAGTGCAGTGTGCGGCTCCCGGTGATCAAGTAGCAGGGCACGTAACCTTTGGTGTAATCGTGCGGCACTGGCGCCACTTTGCAGTAGGCGATGACGCAGTCGGGTCGCGACTGCAGCGCAACGGTCATGTCACGGACCCACCCGTGCGGCGCCAGGCAATCGTCGTCGGTACAAACCAGGATGCTGCCCCGCGCCACTGCCAGCGCCTCGTTCAGCGCGGCGCCCTTGCCGCGCGTTTTCGTGCGGCGGTAGCGAAGGCGCGGATCAGCGTGAAATGGCTGCAGGGCTTGCTCGGTGAGCTGGTCATCGCTCTGGTCGATGACGATCAGCTCCATGTCTGCAGGCGATCCATCCAGCAGCAGCCGCACCGTCTCGGCCATGGGCGCGGGGCGGTTACGCGTGCAGACCACGGCGGACAAGATCTCTGTCATGGGTTCATTGTCTGTCATGAATGCTTCCGCTGGACGATGGCGGCGACATCGGCCAAGGAGCCTACATCGCGCAGGTCCCCGGCAGTGAGGGTGATTCCCAACTCGCTGCGGATGGCCGCGGTCAGGCGTTGCACGTGCTCTTCGGTCCACAGCCCTGCGGCGATGCTGGCATCATCCAGCGCCGGGACGGAATCCAGCTCCAGGGCTTCGCGCACGATACCGGGCAGGGCCAGCGCTGCAACATACCCTTGCGAAGTCACCTCGGTGGCGCGGCCCAGCACGCGCGCCCTTGCGCCACCCGCACAGGCACCCGGCGGAATATCGCCATTGATCACCGAACCCGCGAGTACGCGGGCTCCGTCGCCGATGCGTGATCCGCGGGTAATCGTCACGCGACTGCCGATGCGGCAATCCTTGCCGATGATCACGGGCTTGCAGTCGTGCTGCTCTGACTGGTCGCCAGCGCCGCTGTGGAAGTTGCTGTCCATCAGGATGAGGAACGGACCGATGCGCGTGCGATCGCCGATTTCGACGCGTTCATGCGAGGCGATGGCGGCGCCATGACCAATCCAGACGTCATCGCCAATGCTCAGCACGGCTGCCGGTCCGACGGACAGATGGGACTCGACGGGACGCGAGGCCAGGCGGAATCGATCGCCGATCCGCAGCTGCGCGTTGCGGGCGCCGACGCTGGGTTTGCCGAGCAGGAAGGCGCCATTCCCCATCTGCATGCGATGGGTCATCCGGTGCGCAGGACGCGGGCCGGGATGCCACCCGCAACGCACCCGGCGGGAATATCTCCGGCGACGATGCTTCCCGCCGCGATGACCGCGCCATCGCCAATGCGGGATCCCGGCAACACCGTCACGCGGGCGGCCAGCCAGGCTCCCCTGCCGATCTCGACCGGGCGCGGGTCAGTCGAGGGCCCGGCTTGCGGGTCCTCGATGCCCGGGGTTTCGGTATCCGCGACGATGCAGTAATTGCCGATCATCGTGTCAGCCCCGATGCGTACGCTGCGCTGGGCCGAGACGATCGAACCATAGTTGACGAACACCTTGTCGCCGATCTCGATCTTCCCACCCGGACCGCTGACCAGCTCCACCGGTGCCCAGCCCGAATTGAGGCGCACCCGGCTGCCAAGTACGATGCGGCCGCGGTTTTCGATGTTGGGGCGGCTAAAGGTGCGGGCGCCGGGGCCCACCTGGTCGCAGTCACGCAGCCATAATCGGGCACCCAGGCTCGATGTCAGCCAGCTCGGCACGGCTCGAAACCGGGACATCCATCGCGAAACTCGTTTCATTGGGCGAAATGTCGTTCTCGCCGCACTTGATGGCGGCGCCGTTGGATATTCTGGGGCACGGGCATCAAGAATACCGTGGCGCATGCACGGGACGGAATCTGGCCCGATGGACATATTACGAGCTGGAGCCCCGGGTCTTGCCCGTTGGGACTGCGGCGGAGGTAGTGGAGCAGATGGGCAGGATCGCGCTGGCTGTTGCCAGGGGTGCTGACGCAGGCAGTAACAGGATGCGCGACCCGGACGGTGTGCATGCGCCGCGCTATCACCTGTTCGACGACGCCTTCGATCCGGTCTGGGATGAATCCATCCTTAGCGCGGAGGCTCGCACCGGCAGGGTTCCTGCCTGGTGGCATCTGGCCCGCCAGGTGCTGCTGCGCAAGTCCGACTGCGATGCCGTCATCACCTGGGGGGAAAAACTGACGTTGGCGCTGCTGATCCAGCAGATGCTGGGTGACGCCGGCAAGCCGCATGTCGCCATGATGTACACGTTCGAGAAATTGAACGTGCGCGTGCCGCTGCAGCTGCTGAAGCGGAATCTGCGTGCGGTAATCACCTGGAGCTCGGTGCAGCGCGACGCGCTGGTAGGGAAGATTGGCTTTCCGCGCGACCGCGTGTACCTGATCCGTCATTACGTCGATCAAGTGTTCTACAGTCCGCGCACGGCGCAGGAAGACATGATCTGTGCGGTCGGGGCAGAGATGCGCGACTACACCACGCTGGTACAGGCGGTGCGCGGTACCGGCATCCGCTGCCATATCGCAACCGACCATGTGCGCATCCCAGGACCGATCCGGCTGGTGAATGACCGGCGAGTTCCGATCACCCAGATAGTTCAACAGACCGATACGGACGTGACCCAGGGGCGTCTGACGCTGCCGCAGTTGCGCGATCTGTACGCGAAATCGAGGGTTGTGATCGTGCCGCTGCTGCACTCCGAGACGGACAATGGGGTCACCTGCATCCTTGAGGCCATGGCCATGGGGAAACCCGTGATCTGTTCCAGAACGCGTGGTCAGGTCGATGTCATCCAGGAGGGGGTGACCGGCCTGTATGTGCCCGTGGGGGACGCCGCGGCGATGCGGGCGGCCATCCAGTCCTTGTGGCACGATCCGGCGCGCGCGAGTGAGATGGGACGCAATGCGCGGGCCTACGTCGAGAAGTACCATACGCTGGAGATGTTCACCTCCACGACCAGGTCGGCCGCGGAGGCGGCGCTGAAGGGTCAACCCGCGCCGGACGCTTTCTGGGAGTAAGCATGGCCTTGTCGTTGTCGAAACTGCTTCGGACGCTGCAGAGTGAATTCCGTTACCTGAAGGGAATGAAGGACAGCGCCTATTACCACTACCGCAAGCTCAGATCGAAGCCGCATGAGGACGACTTTCTCGCGTTGCGTTTCATCCCCGATGACCTGCCGGGCAGCTATGTCGATGTGGGCGCCAACCATGGGCAGAGCATCGAATCCATCAAGGCCATCAAGAGTGGCGCGCGGGTGTTTTCGTTTGAGGCGAACGGCATGCTCGCCGCGCGACTCATCGAACGCTATCGCGGTCGCGAAGACATCACCGTATTTGCCTTCGGCCTGGCGGACGAGGAACAGCAGCGCACGCTGTATGTTCCCTCATACAAGGGCTTTGTCTACGACGGCATCGCGTCGTTCGACCGGGCCAGCGCCGCCGACTGGCTGAGTCCGCACACCCTGTATTGGTTTTCGCCGAAAAAGCTGGTCCTGCATGAAACTACTTGCACGATACGCCGGCTGGACGACCAGAACCTGCAGCCGGTGCTGATCAAGATCGACGTGCAGGGCTATGAGTACCAGGTCATCAAGGGCGGCATCGAAACCATCAAGCGCCACGAGCCCATACTGCTGATCGAGGACTTCCACTGGGAACGGGAAATGGGCGTGCTGCTGGCAGGCCTCGGTTACGAGCAGTATTTGTTCGATGAAAACGGCTTCTATGCCCGCCGGGATGATACGGTCATCAACAAGTTTCTGATGACACCGCGCCGGGCCGCCACCGTGAAGATTTCAACTCAGCCGAAATAGATCGAACCCAGCAGTAGCGAACGGGCCATCTTCTTGGCCCCGGACTTGAAGGCGCCGCGCGCCACTTCACCCGCCGAGCTTTTGAGCAGCGACATGATCTCGACGCGCAATGCCGATCGTGCAGCGCGTCGCTGCACCGGGGTGTTCGTCGGCGCGTGGATCGAACGGCGGCGTGTCGCCATGTAGGCCTTGCGCCAGCGCGTGCTGAGGTTCGAAGTGGCCATGCTGTGGCGACGCCAGCTCAGCAGTTCCTCGTCGATGAAGGCAAAGCCGCCGAGGCGCGAAATGCGCAGGTTCATGTCCCAGTCATCGCAGGGCTCGACCTCGGCCTCGTAGCCGCCGACTTTCTGGAAGCTCGATCGCCGGATCATGCTCGTTCCCGGCGTGGTCGGATAATTCTGCACCAGCAGCGCCTCGAAGCTAGTGGGCGCCGTGGGCGGCAATCTCTCGATGCCGCCTTTGCCGATGGCTCGGCGGTTGCGCATGTTGGCGGAGTGGTCGTCGCCGGGAATGCGCAGTCCAGCCGAGTCGATGCAATGGCATACGAAGTGGGCGGCCGGTGCCTCGGGATGCCGGTCGAGAGCCGCCACCAGTGTCAGCGCGGCATTCCGGTCCCACAGGTCGTCGTGGTCGAAGAAGGTGATGAATTCGGAGCCAGGGTGGGTCGCGGCAAGTCCGGCATTGCGTGTTGCCGCGGTGCCGCCATGCGGATTGCGGACGACTTTCACGCGGGAATCCCTGGCAGCGTATGCCTCGCCGATCTTCACCGTGTCATCGGTGGAAGCGTCATCGCTGAGGATCAGCTCGAAGTCCGGCATCGTCTGCGCCAGCAGGCTGTCGATGGTCAGGCCGAGGTATTTCGCGGAGTTGTACGTTGGTACGACGATCGACAGGCGCGGTGCGCTGGACATGGAAATGACCGTGCGTTCCGGACTATGGCTCGACATACCGCCATACGCCAGCGTTCCACATGGCGCTGAGCAGTATGTTGTGCGTTCCGTCGTTGATGGTGATGAGCTGCGCAGAGCCCTGCTTCAGCGTGCTTGGCGTGGTCGGAGCGCCCGGCTGCACCCAGGTGCCGGTGCCCGGCTGTGCCGCCACCTCGAAGGATGGATCGACGGTGCCGGTCGGACCCACCGGATAGCCATACATGGAATACACGTTCTTCGACGTGCCGATGACTACCGACTGGAGGCTGTTGAAACCGACGTGACTCCAGGTCTGCCCGTAGTCGCGGCTGCGGAGCACACCATTGCCCTGTGCGGAATTGACGCCGGCCATGTATACGACACCGGCGGTATCGGGCTGGTAGATCTGCGTGTTGCCGATATGCTCGTTGCCATCGACCTGCAGCCACGAAGTGCCGCTGTCGGCGGTGCGCCAGGTGCCCTGTCCACCACCGAAGTCGCCGGTCCACAACCAGGTGGAACGTGAGGTGACGGTGTTGCCCGTGTCGATGAAGGAAAACCATCCCGAACGTCCGAAGCCGCCCCGCATGCCAGTGGGGACGGATATATCGGTCCAGGTCTGGCCGCCGTCGATGCTCTGCACCAGTGAATCGAATTCGTGGCCTGTCATCAGCAGGTGATTCTGGTCGTAGGGATCGATGGCCGGTCCGTAATAGTCCTCGCGGCCCGGGAACAGCCCGACGTTGTAGCGGGTCCAGCTCACACCGCCATCCACAGACTTCCAGAAGCCGATGCCGGCGCCGCGGATGCAGGTCTGGTAGATGACTGGAATCGGCGCCGTGCTGCGGGGCGGGATGGTGATGCCGCCAGAGCAGGCGCCAGCAAGGGCGCCATTGGTGCCCGTGTTGATCGGTCCGGTCCAGGTCTGTCCGTAGTCGGTGGACTTCCAGATGCCCTGGCAATGGAACTGCACGTAGACATTGGAAGGATGGGCGGGGTCGGCCTGGACATTGGTCGAGCCGTAGTTGGAGCACAGGTCGCTGGTCAGATCGATGCCCGGTGGCGTGACATTGGTCCAGGTGCCGAAAGTGGTCGGCGGGGGATTCTGGATGTCGGGAACCGCGCTCACCTGCCGGGAGTTCGGGCTTTCGCCCGCGACATTCACCGCCGAGATCACGTAGAAGTACGTGGTGGCGTTGGTCAGGCCGGTGTTGGTGTAGGTCGTGGCTGTCGGGGTAGCAACCTGGGTATAGGGTCCGCCGCTCACCGTGGAGCGCTTGACGATGTAGCTGGCCGCGCTGTTGCTGGCCGACCAGGTGAGCACGACTTGCTTGTCGCCAGCCGCCGCCTGCACCGTCGCGGGGGCCAGCGGGCGGGCGATGAGCGCTCCCGAAACCTCCGCGGTGGCGGAACTCTCCCCGTCGGGCGCCATCGAGGTGACGACGTAGTAGTACATGGTGCCGGCCGTCACCGCCGTGTCGGTGTAGGACGTGGCGCTGGTCGAGGTGACCTGCGTGTAAGGTCCGCCGGCGGTCGTAGCGCGCTTCACGTTGTAGCTGGAAGCACCGGCACTGGCGCCCCAGCTCAGGCTGATGGAGGCAACCCCGCCTGAAACCGCCAGGTTGGATGGCGTAGCCGCCACGCGCTCGGTATTCGGCACGCAGGCGGCAAGCAGAGCCAGCAAGCCGACCACAAGGAGATTGCGATGGAGGCTCGGGCCGGTGAGACGCTCGGACATGTTCAGATACTCCCGACGGCAGGTCTGCCTGGAATCTCGCTTGGGACAGCGATGATACGGCGAGAACGGGGGGTGCGGGCCAGTGAACTGCGGCCCTTTTTCCATAACTTGCGGTGGTCCGCCATGTGCGCCGCGGTCAGGCCTTGTCCACGCTTTCCTTGCAGACATCCAGCAGGCGCTGGTAATTCACCGCGGCATTGTACTTCTGCTCGGCGACCTGCCTTGCGGCCGTGCTCATGCGCCTGCGCAAGCCCGGGTCCCGTACCAGCTGCAGGGTCGCCGCTGCCACCGCACCGGCATCACGAAGCGGTACCAGGAACCCAGTGACGCCGTTCTCCACTTGCTCGCGCAGGCCACCCACTTCAGTGGTGATGACGGGCAGGCCCGAGGCCATGGCCTCCATTATCGCCAGCGGCAATACATCGGCCTCCGTGGGGAACACGAATATATCGGCCTGTGCATAGAGTTGCATGAGCTGCGGTGCGTTGGGGCCGAGACCATGATGCACCCGCACGCCCGTCAGGCCGGTGGTATCCACCGGTTCACGCGTGATGATGTCGAGTTCGCACTCCTGGCTCAGGGATTGGCGGAACGCCCGCAGCAGCGTCTCGCCGCCCTTTCGCCGGAAGTCACCGCCGACGAACAGCAGGCGCACCGGCAGCCGGGCTTCGACTTCATGCGCCGTCTTCCACTTGTCGAGGTCCACGCCGGGCGGAATCACCCTGATCTTGGCTGCGCCCATGCCGTACTCGCTCATCAGCGAATCCTTGGTCCATTCGCACCAGGTGACGAGCCGCGCGGCCTTGTTGAATGTGCCGCGGTTGATGGAATTCTTGATCGATTCCAGCAGCGTCAACGAACTGGGGCTGTGATCGTATGGCCTGCCGATGCTGTCGAAATTCAGCGGGGTGGCATCCATGGAAATCACGGTCGGGATCCGCCCCATCAGTCCGCGCGAGAAGATCGACGTGACCGAGGTGTGGAAGAAGAGGCCGTCGAGCTCAGTGGTGCGAAGCGCCGCTCGCACCTTGTCCCGCGCCCGCAGACTGGCCCGCAGGGTCCAATTGCTCCTGACGAAGGGCACCTTGTCCCAGCGGTCACCCACTTCGGCGGTCACCGGGATCCAGGTGGGAATGATTTCGGGATCGTGCGAGATGCACTGCTGCAGATTCTTCGCGTGGGTGACATGACCCAGCGTCTGCTCCATCACGAATCCCAGCCTGTAGGACTTCGCCATGACCTAGGAACCTGGCCTGGAATGCCAGCGCGCGGCGCTGGTGACGATCTGCTCGAGAGAACTTTCCTCGGCCGACCAGTGGAGCGCGGACTGCGCGCGTCGCGCGTCGCCCACCACCTCGCCAGGATCGCCCTCGCGGCGCGGCGCGAGTTGATGGGGAACTTCACGGCCCAACGCGCTGGCCACGGTTGTCAGTACCTGCCGCACGCTGTACCCACGGCCCGTGCTGAGATTCAGCGCCTGTGAGGGCGTACCACTTTCGAGTGCATGCAGTGCCCGCACATGGGCGCGGGCAAGATCGGACACATGGACGTAGTCCCGGACGGCCGTGCCATCCGTTGTGGCGTAGTCGTTGCCAAAGATCTGCAGCGGCGGCGCCTTGCCCATCGCCGCGAGTATGGCGCGTGGCACCAGCCGCGTCTCAGGATCGTGATCCTCGCCAGTCTGTCCTTCGGCATCAGCACCGGCCGCGTTGAAATAACGCAATGCCATCCAGCGCATCTGGTACGCCAGGCCATACCATCGCAGCGCATTCTCGCCATCCAGTTTGCTCTGCCCGTAAGGGCTGAGCGGGTGCGTGGGGTGGGTCTCGTCGATCGGCAGACGATCGGGGTTGCCGTATACCGAGCAGCTGGAGGAAAAGATGATGTCCTTCACGCCAACGGCGCGCATGGCGTCCAGCAGTGTCAGCGTCGTCAGAACGTTGTTGCGATAGTAGGCCGACGGATCGCGCATGCTGTCGCCCACGTAGGCGCTGGCCGCGAAGTGGATCACCGCCTCGATACGATTCTTTTCGAGCGCGCTGCGGACCGCGTCGGCGTCAAGCAGGTCAGCCACCACCAGTGGCCCCCATTGAACAGCCCATCGATGACCCAGCGACAGGTTATCGAGCGAAACCGGCGTGTAGCCGGCGGCTGCCAATGCCTTGCAAGTGTGGCTGCCGATATAGCCCGCGCCACCGGTGACCAGGACGGATGCACTCTTTGATAAAGTCACTGCCAGCTTCAATAATCCCCGGTGTGGGGTGCGATCGACGACTGCGCGATCTTGTACCACATCGCGGGATTTGTGGAATCGACGCACGCATAGTTGCAATATTCAGCGTCCAATAGATATCGAAGCATGCGCAATCCCAACGTCTCCCGGCGGGCCGCCGCACCTACTCAGCCGGCGACGGCGGGTCGCGCCAGGCCATCGAAAGTTCGTGCGGCCGCGGGCGGTGCACTGTTCATGCTGCTCGCCGCACTGTTCTGGTACGTTTTCTACCAGAACCTGCCGGGCAATCCTCTGAACGGGGCGCCGCCGGGAGGCAGCGACTCGGGCGCCGCCGTGGACCGAACTGTGAAGATCATCACGATTCTGGTCAGCCTGGCCGTGATCGTCTCGCGCTGGTCCTCCACGCGCCTGCTGTTGAAGAACATCAATCCCGGGCTCGTGGCCTTCATGGTGGTCATTCCCCTGAGCACGGTCTGGTCGATCTCACCCAATGACACTCTGCTCAGGTCCGTGACCCTGGGGAGCATCGTGCTGGTATGCCTGGCCATTCCACTGGCCGGGTGGCACCGCAGACGACTGCAGCAGGTGGCGATTCCGCCGGTGATGTACGTGCTCCTGGCATCACTGGTGCTGGGTTCGATGTATCCGGACCGGATCGTCGAGATCGGCGACGACCTGTCCCAGAAGAATGCCTGGCACGGCATCACCTACACCAAGAACCTCTTCGGCATGATGGCCAGCATCGGCGTCATCCTGTGCGTCAACGTCTGGCTGGCGCGCGCCTCCAAGCCCATGTGGTGCCTGATCGGGGCGGCCATCGGAGTGACCTGCCTCTTGCTCTCCCGCAGCAGCACGTCGCTGATGGCCACCGCGCTTGCCGTCATGTTCATGGTGGCGGTGATGCGCGTGCCAGTCATACGGGACAGGTTTTCCGGAGTGGTCGCCATCGGCATCGCCAGTGCGCTCATTCTGTTCCAGCTGTGGGTGCAGCGGGTGATACCCGGCATCAGCGTCATCTTGTCGACCATCACCGCCCTGACGGGAAAGGACGCCACATTTTCCGCGCGCACCATCATCTGGGACATCGTCAAGGAGCACATCCAGGGTGCTCCGTATTTGGGCACCGGCTACGGCGCGTACTGGATAGGGCCGACGCCGGATTCGCCCTCGAACGTGTTCATGTGGCGGATGTTTTTCTATCCGACCGAATCCCACAATGGCTATCTGGAGATCATGAATGACCTGGGGATGCTGGGCCTAGCGTGCCTGGCGTTGTTCCTGTTTTTCTACATCCGGCAGGCGCTGCAGCTGATGAAGTTCGATCGTGCCCAGGCCGCCGTCTACCTGGCGCTGCTGTACCAGCAGCTGGTCATGAACATGTCGGAAAGCGAGTGGTTTTCGCGCAGCAGCACCTTTGCGGTGCTGCTGCTGGCCTGCACCTGCCTATCCCGTTCGCTGGCTGAGTGTCGCACCTCGCCCGCGCGCGAACCCAGCATGCGCAAGGGCCGGATTTCTGTGATGCGAATTCCGGCATAGGTTCACGCTTCGCGTGTACGGTTGCCATGCCGTGCGCGCCGGCTTGGCGCAATTTCTGAAAGCAAGTAACCTGACATAAGCAATACAAAGGAACACCGTGAAACTCTGCGTCGTCGGCACTGGTTATGTGGGTCTTGTGACAGGAGCTTGCTTTGCCGAAACCGGCAACGACGTGACCTGTGCGGATATCGACCAGAAGAAGATCGATCGCCTCAATGCCGGAGAGATCCCGATCTTCGAACCTGGCCTCGACTCGATCGTTGCCCGCAATCGTGCGGCCCAGCGTCTGCGTTTCACTTCGAATGTCGCGCAGTCCATCAGTGAGGCGGATGTAATTTTCATCGCTGTCGGCACGCCTTCCCGTGGCGACGGCGGCGCCGACCTGTCGGCAGTGGATCGCGTCGCGGAGGCGGTCAAGGAACATGCAGGCCGGGAATGCATCCTGGTTGCCAAGAGCACGGTGCCGGTTGGCACCAATGCCCGCCTGAAGCGCATCGTGGAAGGCAGCAAGTTCCGCATTCACCCGATCTCCAATCCGGAGTTCCTGAAGGAGGGTGATGCCATCAGCGACTTCCTGCGTCCGGACCGCATCGTGGTCGGCTGCGACCCGGCGGATTCGTTCGCGCGGGAGCGCATGGCCGCGCTCTACCACCCGCTGAATCTCGACAAGGATCGAATCGTCTGGATGGATGCGGCCAGCGCCGAGCTGACCAAGTACGTGGCCAACACCATGCTGGCCATGCGCATCTCCTTCATGAACGAGGTGGCGCAGTTGTGCGAGCAGGTCGGTGCCGATGTGCACAGCGTGCGTGCCGGTGTCGGCAGTGATGCACGAATCGGTTCGAAGTTCCTCTACGCCGGCCCCGGCTATGGCGGCTCGTGCTTCCCCAAGGATGTGAAGGCGCTGGTGCATACCGCGCGCGACCATGGCCTGGAGCTGGAGTTGGCTTCCACCACCGATCGCGTGAATTCGCGGCAGAAAGGTGTGCTGGCCCGCAAGCTGCGCGCGGCGCTCGACGGCGATGTCCGCGGCAAGCGCATCGCGGTCTGGGGTCTTTCATTCAAGCCGCGCACCGATGATTGCCGCGAGTCTCCCTCGCTGGCGCTCATCGATTCGCTGCTTTCCGACGGAGGACTGGTTTCGGCCCACGATCCCGAGGCCATGGAGATCGTGCGCGCGGACTACGGCAAGCGCATCACGCTGGTGGACAACGCCTATGATGCGCTGAAGGATGCCGACGCGCTGGTGCTGGTCACCGAGTGGCGCGAGTACCAGAGTCCGGACTTCCAGCGGGTCAAGTCCCTGCTGCGCCGGCCGGTTCTGATCGACGGCCGCAACATCTGGTCGTCCTACAACCTCGCGGGCCAGGGGTTCCACTACGAAGGCATCGGAGTCCGGACTTGAAAACCGCACTGGTCACCGGCGGAGCCGGCTTCGTCGGCTCGCATCTGTGCGAGCGGCTGATGAAGGATGGGTTCGCGGTCGTGGCGATGGATGACCTGTCCACGGGTTCGCGAGGCAATATCTCGCATCTGATGGGGCAGAACGGCTTCCGCTTCGTGTTGCAGGATGTGACCAATCCCTTCGAGATCCAGGCGGACTGCATCTTTCACCTGGCCTGTCCCGCGAGCCCGGTCCACTATCAGAAGAATCCGATCAAGACCGTGGTCACGAACGTGGTGGGCACGCTCAATGGCTTGAGCCTCGCATCACGCATCGGCGCGCGGTTCCTGATGGCATCGACCAGCGAAGTCTACGGCGATCCGGACGTGCATCCCCAGCCCGAGACTTACAAGGGCAATGTGAATCCCACCGGGCCGCGTGCCTGCTACGACGAAGGCAAGCGCTGCGCCGAGACGCTGTGCTTCGACCACCATCGCGAGGCGGGCGTGGACATCCGGGTGGCGCGCATTTTCAACACCTATGGCCCGCGCATGGCGATCAGCGACGGCCGCGTGGTCAGCAATTTCATCGTGCAGGCCCTGCAGGGACAGGACATCACCATCTACGGTGAAGGCAACCAGACGCGCAGCTTCTGCTACGTGGATGATCTGGTCGAGGGTCTGTGCAGGCTGATGTTCAATTCCGAGATCGGCCCGGTGAACCTGGGCAATCCCGGCGAATTCACCATGATCGAGTTGGCGCAGCAGGTCATCGAGCTCACCGGCAGCAGCAGCCGCCTGGTGAAGCGGCCACTGCCGCAGGATGATCCGAAGCAGCGGCGGCCCGATATCACCAAGGCCAGGGAAACGCTCGGATACGAGCCACGAGTCCCCTTGCGTCAGGGACTGGCGCCCACCATCGAATACTTTCGCAGCGCGATCGCCAGTCTCAACCAGGTCTGAGGCGGATCTCGATCCTTCGCAGAATGCCGAATACGCGCGGCCCCCGGACCAGATAGCGCGCACCGAGGCGGCGCGGGCTCTGCAGCAGCCGGAACGCCCATTCCAGGCCGATTCGCTGCATCAGCCCCGGCGCACGCCGCTCCTTGCCCGTGAGGAAATCCACCGAGGCGCCAATGCACAAGGCGAGCCCGCGTGCGTTGTCTCGCCGCTTCAGAAGCTGTGCGACCGTCTCCTGCTGCGGAGAGCCCACGGCCAGCAGGCAGAAACGGAAGGGGCTGTGCTGTTCGATGAATTCGAGCACATTGCGTACCGCGGCGGGATCGCGGATGAATCCCATTGGAGGATTCAGATGCTTGAGATCGGCTAGGCCGAATTTTTCGCGGAGCAGCCCGGCCTGTTCGCTCGAAGCCCCTATCAGCACCACGCGATCGTCTGGACGGATCACCTGCGCAAACAGCCGCTGGGTCAGGTCGCTGCCGGCGCAGACTGGCACGTGAATGCCTCTGGTCACCGCCAGCACGTGAGAAAGGAAGTGGCTGTCCGACAGTACGAACGCCGCATCCGCATATTTGTCGCGGAACGACGGGTCGTCGTAGAAGCGGATGACGTGATCGGCATTGGGCGTGACGGCGTAGCCGAAACGTTCCATGCCGAATTGCGCAGCGGTGTGCACGAACTGCTCGAGGTCCTGGTCGTCGAGTTCCAGTGTGATGGGCATGGACTTCAGCTCACTCCCTCGATCCAGGCGACCAACGGCTCGATGCACCAGTTCATGTCGATCTGCCGCTTGTTCTTCTCATACGCGCTTTTTGCCATGGCATTGAGTCGGGCCGGATCCTGCAAAGCGCTGTTGGCCAGCGCCGCGGCCAGCGTGTCCTGCGTGAACGCGATGCAATCCTCGCCGTCGACCACGTCGTAGCCACGCATGCCGGCAGTCGACGTGACGATCGGCAGGCCGGCGGCAATGAACTCGGCCATCTTCACGTTCGTCCCGGAGCCGCGGAACACGCAGTTGAAGCCGATGTCGGCCGCGGCGAAGTAGGGCTCGACGCGCGCCACCATTCCCACCGTGCGCAGATGCGGACGCGCGATCAGCTGCCGGGACACGCTGCCGGCTATCAGGAAATGCAGGTTCCGGCTGGCGAGCAATGCCTGGTTGCCGGCGATGAATTCCAGCAACCATGCCATGGCTTCGACATTGGGTCCGTAGGCGCTCGCCGCAAAAAACAGCACCCGATCATTGTCGCGGTAGCCCAGCGACGCGCGCAGTGCGGCGCGCTCGGCGGCGATGCCCGTGAACCTGCTCGGGTCGATGCCATTGGGCACGATGCTGGTGCGTGCTGGAGCAGTAAGGGTAGCGAAGTGCGCGCGATCGCTTTCTGAGCAACAAAAGACCTGCTGCACGCTGCGCGCAGCTTCGCGTTCCACTCTTGCAATGCTTCGCTTGATCCAGCCTTCCCGGCACAGGCTCGCCTCGACATTGTGCGTGTTGAGGGCGACTGGCTTCGCGCTGCGCAGTGCAACCGGATACATGAACGGGAAGTCCACGATGGCGGCATCACATTCGGCCAGCAGGCGATACAGGGTCGACGGCCTGTACCACTTCAATACCGCCGTGATCCACAGCGGCGGCAGGTTCAACCGGTAAGCCAGGAACTGAATCGCGGCCCAGAAGCGCCCACGATCCACGTACTCACGCAGGCGTTCGCCTATGGCCGTGAAGCCCGACGGACGACGGGCGAGATAGTCGGCCTTGCGCCCCACCATCGAATAGACCGTGACTTCGTAGCCGCGCGCAGCCAGCGCGCCAAGCAATCCCGCCGTGCGCAGCTGACCGCCGGACTCGGGAGGAAATACCTGCAGGGTGGACAGGACCAGGATCTTGCGGGCAGTCACTCTTTCAGAAGTCGTTGAGTACCGCGCCGACCACCCTGGCCCCGGTGGCATCCAGCTTCCGCTGCAGCTCGGTCATCTCCGCGAAGGAGGTCTTGTTGCGGCGGGCGACCAGCACGACATTGCGCACTGCATTCGCGATGACAATGCCGTCTGAACGCAGCGACGTCGGGGGCGTGTCGATCAGCACGTATTCGTAGGTGCGCGACCAGTCCCTGACCAGACGCTCGAACTGCGCACCGGAGAGCAGGTCCACCGGATTCGGCGGCGGGTTGCCGGCCGTGAGCAGTGCCAGGTGATCCGGGCCCATTACGCGATGTAGAGGCAGCGTGTGCGTGCCGCCACGCAGCACGTCGGTGAGGCCGACATCGGAACGCGCACCGATGAACAGCTTGTCCAGGGTGGGCTTTCGGAGGTTGGCATCGACGAGCAGTGTCTTGCCGCCGAGCTGCGCAAAAGCCAACGCCAGCTCCGCGCACAACTGTGAGCGGCCTTCGCCCGGTCGCGCTCCCAGGATGGCAAAAGTTGCAGCGCCCTGGTGTATGCCGAGTCGGACCACCAGTTCCGTACGCAGGCTGCGCAGGCGCTCGGCGCGCGCGGAGCCGGAATCATGCGCGTAAGTCAGCGCCGGGCCAGCCTGCACCGGCTCGCCTTCCCAGACGATCATATCGCGCCGATCCGACATCCGGCGCACGGCGCGCTCGACGATGCCGCCAGCAGCGACGCCTGGTGCAGTGCGAGGGGGCTCGACGAATTCCGGATCGTCCGGATTGTCAGGTATGGCGCTCATCTGCGTAATGTTGCCAGACAATCCCTTGCCCGTGCAGGCCAATGCCTAATACGCGAACCGCGACAACAATCTGATGTAGGCCGCCTGATAGTAGATGCCCGGCTCGCTGACCGCCCAGGAGCCTTCGGGCCAGGGCGCGTTGAAATCGCGGTAGGACTTCTGGCGCGGCTGTCCTACAGGAGGCGACATGGTCGCCGGAATCCCTTCGTTCTTGGCGTTCACATTCGGGCCGCCCGGCACGAAGCCCGGCGCGGGACCGCAGGGCGAGGAAACGGCGTTGCTCCAGCGCGTGTCACGCCAGAACCAGGAGTGGAAGATCTCGTTGATCGACCGCGTGGCGCCGTAGCGATACATGTTGCTCAGATAAACCATTCCAAACGGATTGACGCCGTGGAAGTAATGCAGCGTCGAGCGCGCTCGCTCCAGATACTGTTCAGCCGCGCGATTGCTCCCCAGGCGCGCCGCGTCAACGTTGGTGTTTCCATAGTTGGCCCGGACCTGATTGCTGCCCCAGTGATACTGCCACTCGTGCATGAAGGAGCGGTACAGGTCGTCGTCGGCGTTCATGCCGTAGATCTGGTTGCCAGCGGCCATGTCCGATGACTTGTCCGCTGCGATGGCCGCGGCGGTCTTCGGGTCGACGCCGGACTGGCGTGCATAGAACAGCAATGCTTCACCTTGGTGAGCGCCGTAGCGGGACCAGCCAATGTCCTGATAGGACTTGGTCTCGCGGTAATGAGCCTTCACGTAGTCGTCGTATTCCTTGTTGCCGGTCAACGCGGCGAGATAAACGGCTGCGACGACTGCTTCCGCGGCCTGGTCCTGTTCGTTCCAGTCGGCATCGCCGGCCTTGATGTCGGTGGAATCGCAGTTGGTCTGCCGCGGCGACGCATGGAATTGTCTCCACGCACGCTCGGCGCGCGCCCGCAGGTCGGTGCTGTCCTGCGCCAGGGATTTCTGCGAACCGAACACGAGCGCGGCATGCGCGTACATGCCTGCGGCAGCAATAGTGGAAGACGAACAGCTGGGAATATAGAACCGCGCATTGCGATCCAGGCTGGGCTTCACGCCGCGCGTGTATTCCAGCGTGCCCACTTTCAGCGCCACGCTGCCATCGGCGTTCTGCATGCGCCGCAGCCAGTCTGTTTCCCACTTCACTTCGTCGAGCAAGTCGGGCACGCCATTTCCCGACTCGGGAATGCCGAAGTCGTCCGTGAATGCGGTGGGACTGTCCTGATAGGCACTCAGCAGCTGGTGCACCGCCACCGAGGCGAAGGTCACGTACTTGTTGGTGTCGCCAGCATCGAACCAGCCGCCGAAGACATTACGAGCCTTGGCGGCATTGCCACGGTCCGTGACGTCGCGCGCTTCCAGATCCTGTCCGGGACCCACGAACGCCGCATCATCCACCCAGCAGGCATCCGCCGCGGGCGCCTGCTTGCTGAAGCCGCTGCGCTGGTAGAACAAGGTTTTTACCGCTGCCTTGAGCACCGGCACATACACCAGCGGTGCGATGCGGAACGTCGCCGAGCGCACCTTGCGTGCGTCGTCGTAGATAAAGTACGTGCCATCCTTCTGCAGCTTGCCGAAGTCGAACCACCAGCCTGCATCTCCGGCGCTGGCGTCCACGCCGCCGCCGTGCCATTTCGTTGGCGCACCCTCCAGTACGACACCACCATCATCCGCGCTGCGAACCTGGTAGCGCGGCCCAGGCGTGAAATGTTCGGCGCTGTCGAAGCCCACGCGTGGATCGCGGATCACCGCGACCTTGCTGTCCGCTGGCCTGTATCCGAATTGATCGACGAGGATGTGTGCATCGAATGGAATTCCGGCAATGCCAGGAAGGCTGGCGGCCTGAGCGCGTGCTGGCGCGGGCGCCTCTGCGGCCTGCGCTGCGCCGGGAGTTGCTGCACCGTCGCAACCCGCCAGAATCAGGCTGAGCACGATGGGGGAAAGAAGTCGTCTGGCTCGCTGTCGCATGGGGCTATATCACGGCATGTGGCACGGGCTTGGCAAGCCGCGTGTTGCGTCACATAAGTCAAAGACCGGGCAGCCGGGAATTGGAAGCCCAAGTCGTGCAGAGCTATAGTGCCCGCATGATGATCCGGCGATTCCTGGTGGCGTTCTGCGCCCTGATTCCGACCGTCGCCACCCTGGCCATGCAGCCGGCGGGTGAAATCGTGACGATGGCTCAACCGGCGCCTTCCGCTCTGGCGCCCATAGGACCGGGCGATCAGGTCAGGGTGGACGTTTTCGGTCACGGAGACCTCAGTGTCACCACCGGCGTCGCGGAAGACGGCTCCGTGCGGCTGCCATTGGTCGGTGTGGTGAAACTGGGTGGCCTGTCGCCCGCCGATGGCGCCAGCAAGGTGGAGCAGGCGCTGAAGACTGGCGAGTTCCTGATCGATCCCCACGTTGCAATCACGGTGTCGCAATCCGTTTCGCAGCGCGTGTCGGTGCTCGGCGAGGTGGGCAAGCCGGGCCGTTATCCGATTGATCCCAGCACCACGGTACTGGATGTCATAGCGCTGGCCGGCGGCGTCACCGACAAGGGCTCCGACATCGTTGAACTGCTCCGGCAGGACGCCAATGGTGCCATGCAGCGGACAACCATCGATCTGCGCGCGCTCAATGCCGCGCGCGGCGCAACCTCGGGTTCGACGCAGAAGCTGCACGGTGGCGATTCGATCAACGTGCCCAAGCGCACGTTCTTCATCACGGGTGAAGTCAGGAATCCCAGCGAATACCGCATCGAGGGCGAGATGGTGCTCGAGGAAGCCCTGGCTCGAGCCGGTGGCGTCACCCAGATGGGAAGTGCCAGCCGCGTCGAGATCCGGCGCCGCGGTCCGGACGGCAAGTTCGTGAACATCAAGGCCAAGAAGAGCACAGTCATCGAAGCGGGTGACGTGATCAGAGTGAAGGAGCGACTGTTTTGATTGCCAAGCAACCGCCGAGCCTGCCGCCCCCGGAACCCGCGTACGGCATGCAGTTTCCCGCGATCGAAGAAGAGTCCTCGGGCGGCGCCGGGTTCACCCTGGCGCAGCTGTGGCACATGGTGCGTGCGCACCTGTGGCTCAGCATTGCCAGCTTCGTGGTTCTGCTGGGCATTGCCTTCCTCCTGATCCAGAAGATGCCGAAGAGTTACGACGCCACCGCGGCGCTGATCGTCAATATCGACAATGCCGATCCGCTGGCCAACCGCCATTCCT
>Ga0134124_10001066_pt1 | contig 21967 bp, 19 predicted proteins | sample KB304_FD_96880 | JGI IMG/M metagenome (GOLD analysis project Ga0134124, IMG submission 96880) | Terrestrial soil microbial communities without Nitrogen fertilizer from Kellogg Biological Station, Michigan, USA - KB3-0-4 | ecosystem: Environmental > Terrestrial > Soil > Unclassified ... | reverse complement strand
GGCAGAAAGTAATAAGTCGAATATGTAAGCTGAAGCACTTCAGTCAGCGCCGGCCACGTGAACCGCTCCAGCCATACCGTCGGATGCACTCCGAAGATTCGATGATCGATCGCGGCGAGCACGGAGTCGAAGTCGCGCGGATGTATCCGAGGAATCAAGTATGTGAGCTCTTTGTATGTCGGTCCCATCAGCGCGACCGGGTACCAGCCGTGTACAAAAGAGGAGAGCGGGCGACGGGCAGAGGGGGAGATGGGGCGAGAGCGAGACCGGGAGACGGGGTCGTCCCATTTCGTGAGCAAAACCACCAGTGCGATGAACACAGCGTGTCCCACGCAAAGCCATCCCCAGAATTCAATCCGGTAGCTGAAGATCAGAATGAGGAGGGCAATGAGTGCAAGATAGACAACAACAACTTTGTCGGCAAGAGTGAGCTTCAAGAGATCGCCCCGTCGCCTCGTCGCCCCATCTCCCTGTCGCGCGGCCGCGTCTCTCTGTCGCGCCGCGGACCCGTCGCTCGCGCCCGCGTTCACAACCAGCCCTCGCGTTTGTACCACGCGAGTGTTTCGCGCAGCCCCTCTTCCAGCGGCACTCGAGGCTCATAGCCAAGCTCGCTTTTTGCGCGTTCGATCGAGCACGACCAGCAGGTCTGTGAAAGGTCGGTCACCTTGTCGCGATTGATCACCGGCGGCTTGCCTAAAAGCGCGGCTGCCATCTCGGCTATGTATGCGACGCCATAGGCTACGGTTTTGGGGATCGCGATTTCACGAGCGCGCTTATGCATCAGCGCCGCCATCAGATCCGCGACCGCCCGCATCGAGTAATCGTCGTCACTCGATATGAAGTAGGTGCGGCCCATCGAGGCTTCGCCTTCGGCGGCGAGCATGATCCCTTCCACCAGGTCGCGCACGTGAACCAGGCTTACTCGTTTATCGCGACGGCCGATCATTGGAAAGATCCCGCCCTTAACGGCTTTGAAAAACTCGAAGATGCCGTAGTCGCGCGGTCCGTAGACCGCGGGAGGCCGGACGATTGTGACGGGCAACAGATCGCGAGCAGCGTTCACGGCTTCTTCAGCCGCGAGCTTGCTGCGGCCGTACGGCGTGACTGGCGACGGCGGAGTGTTTTCGTTTACCGGCTTGTCGTCAAGCCCGGGACCCACGGCCGCAAGCGAGCTAACGTAGACAAATCTCTTTATCCGATCGCGCCGCTGGACGGCTTCGGCGAGTATTGCCTCGGTCCCCTTGTGATTGGTCGCGAAATAGTCTTCCGCGCGCCGCGCGAATGTAGTCCCCGCCACATGATAAACCGTATCGACGCCGTCCAGCGCCTCATCCCAGTCGGTTGAATCGTCCAATCCTCCAAAAGCTAATTCGATCTTCGGATCTTTCAGGTATCGAAGGTTGCTCGACTTTCGCGCGAGGCAACGAACGGTGTTGCCTCTTTCGATGAGGAGATCGACAAGGTGGCTTCCTACAAAGCCAGTACCTCCGGTTACAAAGATGCTTGGGTTCTTTTCAGACATTGTATCGCGGTTCGCGAGTGATGATAGCAGAACCACCTTCTTCGCGCAGCCGGCGAGTAACGAGGGGGTGCGCGTCACGTTACGCGCACCCGTAACGAAGACACTCGAGCTAGCGCGCGGTTGATTGAACGAGGTCGACGACATTTGTGGAACCTTTGCTTCGCACACGCGTGCTCACTGGTGACACCACTCCGCAATTCACAAGGAGGTTCCAATGACAAAGAGGCTGACCTTGCTCACTTTTTATGTGTTCGCGCTCGTTTTGCTGCTGCCGCCGAGCGCCGCTGCTCAGGATCGGGACAATCTTCAAAATGAAATTCAATCGTTGCGTGAGCAGTTGAAGGTGAAGGAAGACGAGTTGCTCGCGCCTTCGGCAGAAGATCGCGCGCGTTTTGCGGAGTTCCTCAGCCAGCGTGATGCCGGAATCGCGCGATTGATGCCGCGCGAGAAATACCGCGACAAATTGACCATCCGCGAAGGCGGCGCCTACTACTCGTTTACCCGGCAGAGCAACAGCTACGATGCTAATCCGCAAATCGCACTAGAGCAGGGAATTCTCAGCACTGGATTTGTGGGAGCTGATTTTGGGTTCCTTACGTCGCTGGGAGATACGCCTTTAGAAAAAGTCGAGCTCGCTTCACAAGCCGTCGCATATCTGGCTGAGTTCGTCGCGCCGGCACCCGAGCCGTCAGCGCGTGACGAGCAACGCCGAACAGGCGCGGGGTTCATCAATGCAGGTCAAACCTACAGGCGGTCTATACCTGCTGTAATCAATCACACGTATATCCTGCGGAGCATAAGCTATGAACGCTTCGACGTACTGGTTGCTTTCAGAGTGGTGCGCAAAGACACGGATGGCAGCCTGATACTTCTGTGGAAGAAGCTGAAGGAATTCCCCACTCCGTTTCTGATCCGCCCGCAAGCGCAGCGATAAGAACGCGCAGAGGGATTCGCGCTTCATCTGCCGGCCGCGTGATGATCGAGATAATCGAGCAGCACGTTTGACATCACTTTCACCCCGATGACAAGGCTCTCTTCGTCTACGTCGAAGTCAGCAGTGTGCCACTGGGGCATCAGTCCTTTAGACTTGTTCGCGATTCCGAGAAAGTAAAAGAACCCGGGTATGACCTTCTGATAGAGAGAGAAGTCTTCGGCGGGCATGAACGGCTTGGGAGAGACTACATTGGCATCGCCAACGATGCGACGAATAGTCGGCAGCGTTTCGTCCACCAAACGAGGGTCGTTGAAGGTCACCGGGTTTGAGCTGTCGAATTGTAAATCGAAACTCGCTCCGTAAGCTGCAGTCACACTTGCAAGCGTCTGGCGCATCATCTCCTGTGATCGCGTGCGCACCTCTTCACTCATCGTTCTCATAGTGCCTTCCATCTTCACTTCGCCGGCGATGATGTTATGACGATCCCCACCGTTAATCGTGCCGATCGTGATCACCAGCGGTTCGAGCGGATCGGTGCGACGGCTGCGAATCGTCTGAATGGCAGTGACACATTCAGCGGCAACAACAACCGCGTCAACGCCGAGTTGGGGCTGCGCGCCGTGAGACTTCTTCCCTCGAATCGTTATCGCGAATCGGTCTGAAGAAGCCATCGCAGGCCCGGAGTGATAAGCGATCTGGCCGACTTCGAACGCGCCGGTGTGCAAGCCAAAAATCGCAGAGGGCCGCGGATTCTCAAGCGCGCCTTCTTTAATCATGAATCCGGCGCCGCCTTCTTCGCCCGCGGGCGCGCCTTCTTCGGCGGGTTGAAAGATGAACTTGATCGAGCCGGAGATCTGATCGCGCATCTTGCTCAACACTTCGGCGACGCCAAGCTCGACCGTCGTGTGTACGTCGTGCCCGCAGGCGTGTTTTACTCCCGGCACCAGCGACTTGTAAGGCACATCGATAGTCTCCTGAATCGGGAGCGCATCCATATCGGCTCGCGCGGCGACGCACGGCCCGGGCTTCGAACCTCTCAGCAACGCGACGACTCCGTACTTGCCTACACCGGTCTTAACGTCGTCCAGCCCCATTGCCCGTAATCTTTCCGCCACGATCCTGGAGGTCCGCTCCTCTCTATTTGAGAGTTCCGGGTGCATATGAAAGTCTCGACGCTGCTCGACCATCTTTGCTCGGAGGGCTTCGGCGGCTTGAGCTATTTGTTGATCTCTAGTGGGTGCAGGCTTGCGAATCGCAAACGAAATCTGTGTCAGCACGAGTATGAATGCAACAGCGATTACTGATTTGTTTTTCATTGATGTCTCCAAAGTTCCGGCAAGTAATCATCCCAACGGCGAGCGGAGAATATTGCTTTCGTCTGTTAGGGGTCAAGTCTATTGCGAAGGCGCGGATCCCTGATCGTCGAGCAAAGGCTAAAGAGATGTCCGCTCTCGGTTATTCAAGTTACCTAAACACCTTCCCGTTCTTGTATTCAAAACTCTGGCTCGATCGGTTCAGACCGACGAGCGCGGGAGTCCTTCACGAACACACTAGCAGCTACCTGACCCACGGCAGGAGTAATCCCTCGGGTCACTAACGAATGCTAACTCGCCAGAGGCAGGTCATTTTCAGCGGGTAGCGTTAACTGCCCCGCGAGACAGAAGGCCTAAGCCAAGAGTGGCACTTTGGATCACGGGCAAGAATGGATTTTAATGAGTCAATGCGACATCTTGACTGGCTTTCTTGAGGGCCGCATACTCTATTCATGTCCAATTGATGGCATAAACAACCGAAGGTGGATTGAACACCGTACGCTGTTTGAAGTATTAGGAGATTCAAATTGCCATAGGGAAGGGTATTATGATGAAAAAAGTCCAAATCGGAGACAGAGTTGAGATACCTGGGAATACTCAGGACTATATTTTGATCGACCCGAACAAGGTTTATCGAGGCGAAGTGGTTGAAAAGGACGATGGCGATCTACTCGTGCGGCTGGACAAGCCTGTTGTGCGGGGCCCCGGTGAGTTCAAGGAGGTCACGGTGCGCGAGTCGAATGTTCGCTTAAGCAACCCCGGCAAGAATTAGGTTCCGCTTGGCGATTCCAGAATCGACCTGCTGTCCACCGTGGAATTTCCTTGACATGTCATAAACAATAAAAGTATTGTGGGCTCTCTCAGTAGCCGAAGTTCTTTAAGAAAATTTTGTCATTAGGCACGCCTTAGACTTCCGGATCAAAACGCGGAAGGGCTTCTGTGGGTACTAGAAGCCCAAGCCGGATAACCATGAGCAGGTCGAGCGACATAACGGTTTCGGCTTTCGGCACTATCTTAATTGCTGTTATGCCTAAGTGCCCGATTTGCTGGCTGGGGTTAATGAGCGTCTTCGGAGTTGGTTCCGTTATCAACGCGTACTGGTTGAAGCCGGTGGTGGCCGTTCTACTGTTCCTATCAGTTAGCGCGTTACTGGTACGCGGTCGCCGGAGGGGTGGCTATGGACCATTCCTGCTGGGACTCATGGCTGCCATTTTAATTTACATGTGCAAATTCGGATTTGATTATGATGTCGGAGTTTATCTGGGCGGGGGGATGTTGGTTGGGACTTCGATATGGAACGCCCTGCCGAAGCACCAGGTACCAGACAGCGTTCGATGTCACTGCCAAGCTCACCCTTGATTACCAGAGCAAATGTTCAGTATTTGTAGCTCAAAAACATGTCGAGCTTCGGGTTAGAACCTCGGCGCAAACAATCACGTAGAAGGAGGGCCCTATGGCCGGTTTAACTGTTCGCAAAAACGCAGACGATTTGCCCGCAGAAGAATTGCAAGCAATTCGCGAGGCTTATAGGAATGCGCAACAGATCATGGATAACCGAGGCTACAATCACTTCGCCGGATTGCACGGTATACCAAATTGGTGGTGCTGGCACCACGATCACTCCCAGCGCTCGAATGTGAATGCCCAATTGTTTCTGCCCTGGCACCGAGCGTACCTCCTCTACTTTGAGAGGGCCATACGTGATCAGCGTCCTCCTAATACCGAGGTAGGACTTCCATGGTGGGATTGGACTTCGCCTCGGTCGCATGTCACCGGTGTACCCGAGGCGTTCTCGAATGCCGGTGACCGCCAACCAAATCCACTCTTTAGTGCGCGTATTGTCGCTCCGACAGCTAACCCACCAATCGACCGCATGACGCGCCGCTCTCCCAGACAGCCGCGAGAACTGCCTACGCCGGCCGATGTCACCGATGTCTTGAACCTGACGCAGTTTGATGATTTCTCCAGACAGCTTGAAGGAATTCACGATTTTATTCATGGCTGGACTGGCGGCGGCCTTGGCGATATGGGAAACGTTGGCACGGCGGCTTGGGATCCCATCTTCTGGTCACACCATTGCAATATTGATCGGCTCTGGTATTTGTGGCAAATAAGGCACGGTGAAAGTAACATACCACCGAATCTGCTGCCGATGGTTTTGCCGCCGTTTTCGCTGACCGTTCGAGACGTGCTGAACATCAATGCGCTGGGCTACGAATACGCTGTTTCTCTGGTGAGAATCTAAGCGAGGAGGCTATTACGCGAGCTAAGAATCTGGAGGATTTTGACTATGGCAACCAAACGAAAAGCGACCGCGAGGAAATCCGCGAAGGGCGCGATCAAAGCAGTCAAGGGAGGTGGTGGGGCATACCGCGTAGCGAAGACGTACAAGTCGCCGAGGGCGGTCTCCGTCAAGGAGCTACCATTCCAATTTTCGCGCGCCGACTTGGAATTCATTGGCGTAGACCATTCGGGTGCCTCGTATGAGGCCCGCGTTTTTATTAACAATCCTAACGCTGATCAAGAAACTCCCAAGACCGAGGCAAGTGGTTACGCCGGATCATTCAGTGTTTTCGGGCACGGCGGGTGCTTCGGGGATGTCGGTCACTGCGACATTAATCAGAGACGCGATGAATTTGATCTTCGTCCTTCACACCCGTTGGAGGCGATCAAAAAGGTCGTAATAGCGACGGATGCTATTAAAAAGGCTGCCGCGCAGAGTGCCGATATAACGATAACGGTCATCCCCGTTGTGATGAGTTGGACGGACAAAAGTGATCTGGAAGATGTGCTGAAGTTTGATCATATTAACCTGGTCAGCTACGACTAGCGCCGGTTTGTTGGATTTTGCGGCTTGAGTGATGAGATGCATAGGTGACGAGCCATTTGTGTCGCTTCATTTTCTGGGAGCGGAACAGTACACGAGATGACCTGAACCCGGCACGACCTTCCCCCATGAGTCGTAACCGATCAAACTAATCGTGTGTCCACCACCTTGACACTCGCGGAGCGCCGTGGTTTATCCGCACCTATGGAAACTAAACTACTAAGCGGAATCGTTCAGCCGGCAGAGCCCGGCAGCGCTAACCGCAACCCCTTCCTAGTGTGGCTGTCACAGTTTACGAAGCGACAGACCAAGACACACGTTTTAAGCAATGGTCAGCATCGCACAGCGCCCGGCTAACAGCGTAGCCGGCATCTACACGTTGCCTCAATACATTGTTGGAGACATACAGATCTAAAGCATGAAGAGCGTTACGAAGAGATTCATGCAGTCGCAAATATTCGCAAGATGTCCTGCGCCATAGTCAGTATATTAAGGAGAAACCAATGTCTTCTGAGAACCCCAACCTGGCCAAGATAGAGCACATCGTCGTGCTGATGATGGAGAACCGCTCTTTCGATAATGTGCTTGGCCGGTTGTATCCTGACAACCCGAACTTCAACGGCGTCAACGACTCTATGAGTAATCCCCGACCCAGCGGCGAGAGGGCTTATGTCATGGCTGGAACGGACATGACCGCCCCTTACCCTGATCCCAACGAGCCGTACGACCACGTCTATATGCAGATGTTCAACCCGGCGTGTCCTCCAAGCGACCCGCCGTGTCCTCCGCCGTGTCCCATTCCGCTCACCACCGAGAAGCCCAATATGCAGGGGTTCTTCAATGACTATGTGAACGCTATCAGCACGGCCAACAGCGACGCTCAGAAAAAGGGGCACCCGCCGTTCGATGTTAAACCTCGAATCATCATGAACTGCTTCGAGCCAACTGCGTTGCCGGTCATAAACGGATTGGCCAGGGCCTACGCAGTGTGTGATAACTGGTACAGTTCCGTTCCTACGCAGACTTTTCCGAATCGCTCTTTCGTGCACGCGGCCACTTCAAGCGGAAATGTCTACAATAGTTGGGGCGAGCACTTCTGGGACAAAGGCATCTTCATCAACGACACTCCTACAATCTACAACCTCCTGGAAGCCCAAAAGATCAGTTGGAAGATTTATCACGGCGGTCCGTTGTTGTTGTGCAACGCCCTTTATGGGCAGAGGCGCCTGTGGGAGTTTCTGTTCGATGTTGAAAAGCCGCGTTTCTTTCCGCTTCAGTCCGGCGATTATTCGTCTCACCCTGATTCGCAGGCGAATCAGTTTCTCGCCGACGTGAAGGCAGGCACGCTTCCCGCGTACACATTCATCGAGCCGAACATGATTTGTAGCGAGAAATACGGACCCGAAAACGATATGCACCCCGCGTTTGCGATCGTCGACACCGGCGCGCCTACCAACGCGCTCTACGGCGATAAACTGATCTACGACGTCTACACTGCGTTACGCGAGAGCGAGTACTGGGAGAAGACCCTGTTGATAATTACTTTCGACGAACACGGCGGATGCTTCGACCATCAGCCGCCGCCCGCGGCAGTTTCTCCCGACGGCGTTGTGATCAAGGCTAATAAGAAATGCGACGGGCAGGGTAGCAATTTTGACTTCAAGAGGCTCGGCGTGCGCGTTCCGGCGGTACTGGTTTCGCCGTGGATCGAAGAAGGAACAATCTGCAACACGCAATTCGATCACACCTCTATCATCAGAACGGCGTCGAAGAAATGGCTGAACGGAGCACATCTGACCAACCGTGATGCCAACGCGACTGAGGTGAGTGAAGTGCTTACTCTACAGACGGCCCGGACTGATGTACCGAAAATTAATCCGATTACACCGCCCCGCTTTACCGGCTGTGGCAGTGAACTGCTTTCGGATTTGCATCGGGATATGCTGGTGGCAGCGGCGATGTTGATCGCGCGGAACGCTGACCGGTACATTCACCTCGGCTCTCTAAAGACCCGGCAGGAAATCATCGACGCGCTTGATAGATGGGGGGAGAAGTTACGCGCGTCGTAGAAGACGTCGTCGCGCGACAGCGAAACTTGCGAGGTTCCATATGATGTTCACGAAGCGTCTTCGCGACGGAGTCCGGCACGGAAGAATCAGATGCAGCGTTCGAATCTGGACACGGCCTCACGTAAAGGTCGGTGGTCGCTACCCGATGGACGAGGGACACATCGTCGTGGATTCGATCTCACCGATCACCATCAAAGACGTGACCGCGGATCTCGCCCGTGAATCCGGATTCGAGAACGTGGATGATTTGCTGCAAATCGCGCAACACGGCACCGGCGAGAACGTGTACCTGGTTCGGTTCCATTACATGCCTCCCGGCGCGGTGGAGTACACGAGGGTGGAGACGCCAGAAGAGGGCGCGTGATGAAGAATCGCGTTTGCGAGCTTTGCGGTCCCTGGCGATCTTTGCGCTAACATATTCATTCATTCGTTCGCGCAAAGCTCGCCAAGAACCGCAAAGCCCGCCAAGAACCGCAAAGCCCACTAAGAACCTGCCCTGTGATAAACTGCATTCCGCAACGTCACCGCGCTCTCGTACTCCGGAGGCTTCGATGAAATACAACTCAACCGCGCTCACGGTGTTGCTGCTCGGGTCGATCGCTCTTGCAGGAACCGGTTTTCCCTACGTCTCGGCATCTTCCGGAATCTCCCCTGAGCCGGCGAATTCGCAGAAGAACAAGGAAGAGAAAAGCAAAGATAAGAAGGGCCAACAGCAGATGAGCAGCGCCGAGGTGGAACGCGAAACCGGGCGGCGCGCTTTGCGGCGCGGAGAGGCCGGCGAAGCGCTGGTTCATCTCGAGAACGCCCTCCGGCTGTACAAAGGCGGCGACAGATGGGGTGAAGCTGCAACGCATGACTTGCTCGGCGACCTCTACGATCAACAGGGACGTTACGGCCTGGCGCTCGAACATTTTCAAAGCGCGCTCAAGATCTACACAGACACCAAGCACGCCGAATACAACACCAACCTGATGCTTGCGAAGATAGGGAATATGTATTACCGGCAAGGCGACTTCCCGGCAGCTCGCTCCGCTTACGACCGCATGGAAGTCAAGAAGCCCGGCAACAAGGCGAAGGGGTTGCTCGGGGCTTTGGGTGGCGTCGCCGTCGGACAGACCTCGGACAACAGAGGCGTAGAAATCGGCGCCCCCACCGTGGGAAGCGCGTTGTCCGCGAAAGAGATATTCGACCACTACCGAAAGACGATCATCTACGCCGGGTATGAGATCGGGCTTGGGCGCGTTGACTATCGGGCGGGCAATCTCAAGGATGCCAAAGATCACTTCGAGCACGCGTTGTCTGCAACCAAGAGCAACCTTCCCGGCATTGGCAATCTCGGACAAACGCGCCGGTTCCGCATCGCGGCGCGGACAAGTCTCGGCGATGTCGCGCTCAAGCAAGGCAGCTTCAAAGACGCGGTCGATATCTTCGAGGATGCCTCGAAGGAAGCCAGGAAAGAGAAGCGGCTCGACCTGATGTGGCCCGCCGAGAGAGGCCTCGGCCGAAGTCTCTGGCTGCTGGGCTCGGAGGAAAAGGACGCAAGGAAAAAAGAAAAGTTGCGAGCCGAAGCGTTCCGAGCTTACGACGCCGCTCTCGAGAGCATAGAGGAGCTTCGCGCGGGCAGCGTGCGCGCCGATGAAGCGCACACGAGTTTCCTTGCCACGACGAAAGATGTTTTTGACGAAGCCTCCAGCGCGCTTGCCGAGATGGCTCTGATGTCCGCGCAGCCGGCTTCGAACAAACCTTTCGAAGGGCCGGCGCTCGATTACGCGGCGAAGGCGTTCGAGATCGTCGAGCGTGGCCGCGCGCGGTCGCTGCTCGACTTGCTCGGCGAAACCGGAACAAACATTCGCGAAGGAGTGCCGCCCGAACTCTTCAAACGCAAACAGGAGAATCTCGATCAGCAGGCGCTCGTCGCCCAATTGTTGATGGGCGTCGCCCTGTCAGACAAGCCGCTGTCAGTAGAGGGTTTGGAGAAGGCCGCTGACAGGCTTCAGATCGAAGAAGGATCTATTGAAAATCAGATTCGGGCGGAGAGCCCGCGCTACAAAACTCTGACGTCGACACAGCCTTTGACGCTCGCGCAAGTGCAACAACAAGTGCTGGACGACGGGACCGCGTTGCTGGAATACAGCCTCGGCACGGAAGCGTCATACCTCTGGGTGGTGACAAAGACCACCGTCCGGGTCTTCAAGCTGCCCGCGCGCGGCGAGCTCAACACACAAGCAGACGAACTGAGGCGACAGATTCTTCCGCCCGATACCGGACGATCTCTTCTCGAACTTACTCCCGATGACAAACAACGCGGCCTGGCGGTGCGACGACGCGAAGTAGGCGGGTCGGCGGCTTCATTCACCGCCGCGTCGTACAGGCTCTACAAGAGCATCCTCGAACCCGCGATCTCGACGGTGGGAGCGCGGCGATTACTCATAGTTGCCGACGGCACTCTTTCATTCGTTCCCTTCGACGCGCTGGTGACGGCGCCGGGCGGGACCGACTATTCATCTCTGCCCTATCTTGTTAAGACAAACGAAACCGTCTACGCACCTTCGGCGTCGGTGATCGACGCGGTGCGCCGGCAGGCATCCGGCAACGCGGCGGCTTCGCAAGCGATACTGTTGATCGCCGATCCGATCTTCGACCTCGGCGATGAGCGCGCGAAGAATCTCGCCGGGAGTCGAACGGCGGCCGATGCGGCGCGCGGCCTCTTTGTGACGAGCGCCGCCGGAGACGTGGCGGGAATTGAAAAAGAGATTCCCGCTACTTTCGTGATCAGGCGGCTCAAGGGCACTCGCGACGAAGCCGATGAGATCGAGAGAACTGCCAGGACTGCGGGCCTCAGGGCAGAGAAGTGGCTGGATCTCGACGCCAGCGAAGCAAACGCTCATGAGCGGGACCTGAAACCGTACTCGATTGTTCACATAGCGACGCATGGATTCCTGGACGCAAAGCACCCGCAGTTCTCGGGTGTCGTGCTCTCGCTTGTCGGCAACAAAGGAGGGCAGGATGGCTTCCTTCGCACGGAAGAGATCTTCAACCTGCGGCTTGGCTCGCCTCTGGTGATGCTCTCGGCTTGCGAGACTGGTCTTGGAAAAGAGAAGCGCGGGGAAGGTGTGATGGGGCTCACACGCGGCTTCCTGTACGCGGGCGCGCCGTCGGTCGGCGTCAGCCTGTGGTCGGTGGACGACCGGTCCACCGCTCTATTGATGTCAGACTTCTACAAAGCTCTGCTTAAGAAAGATGGGGCCGGGGCTGCCGGATCATTGCGGGCCGCGCGATTGAACATGATTGCCGCGCGGACATATAGCTCGCCTTACTACTGGGCGCCTTTCGTGATGGTGGGCGAGTGGCGTTGAGTTGAATCGCGTAGCCACTGAGAGAACGCAGGGCCTCAATTGGAGTTGTGGCCTCTTCAATTAAACCGCCGACTTTTCAATTGAGATTGCTGCTTCGTCAATTGAGAGTGATGTCTTTTCAATTGAGAAGATCGTCTTAGCAATTGAGATCGCAATCTTTCAACTGAGAAATCCTTTTTGCAATTGAGATTGCCGTCTTTGCAACTGAGAGAGTGGTATTTTCAATTGAAAGAATCGTTTTTTCAATTGCGAAAATCGCTTCTTCAACTGAACTTGTGCTTTTTTTAATCGCGAAAGCCACCGCTTCAGTTGAGATCGCGGTGTTTTCAATTGAGAAAAGCACTTCTCAACTGAAATTGCGCTTTTTTCAATGGCGACGGCCACCGCCCCAGTTGATATCGCGGTCTTTTCAATTGAGATTCCCGCAGTTCTTGGCTTGGAACACGGATTTCTCAAACCGGATGGTCGTTTCTTTACAATAATCATCCGTGCAAATCCGTCAAGTCAGCGTCATCGATTCTCGGAATATTGCATACCATCACCGATCGGGCGCCTTTTCGAGCGCCCGCTCCAACGACGCCCTCACGTGCACAGACTCTTCCAGCGTCATTCTCTTCTTGAGAGCTTCAATCGACTCCGCATCGCCGAATTTACCCAGGGCCGTTGCAACTGCGCCGCGCACAGAAGCATCGTTGTCCTCGAGCGCCGCAATCAAAGCCGACAACATTCGTGGATCACGTCGCCCGGACTCGCACATCCGAGCGAGATCTTCCGCGGCGCGTTGGCGAGCGAAAGCAGATACATCGGAGAGGGATTCGATCGCGCTGAAGAGTGGTGTGTCTTTTGAAACCCGCGGGCGTTCGTCAATCTCGGTTGGAGGCTCGTAGCCTCGACGCTTCAGATAGAGTCGCTCGTTGCGATTGAGGCCCTGCCGACTTCTGAAAGCGTAGGTGAGCGCAATTGCGATGACGATGATGAGGATTATGAAAAGCATGAGGAATTGCGAATTGGGAATTTCGAATTGCGAATTGCGAATTGGGAATTTCGAATTTCGAATTTCGAATTGCGAATTGTCGTTACCCGAGACCGACCGTCACCACCTTCGCCGCAGAGCGATCAGATTCGCAATTTCAAATTTCAAATTTCAAATATTTCAAATTTCAAATTTCAAATTTCAAATTTCAAATTCGCAATTCCTTACCCATTTTTGCCGCGCTTCTTTTTCTCTTCTTTATCGGTGCTCTTGTCGTTGTGCTTTATCTCCGGCGGCGGACGGAATGTGTCGCGGTCAGCCTCGGATCGAGGCTTCTCAGAGCGAGGGGGCCTGGGCGCCGCATCGGGTTCGGTGAGTTTAGGCGCCGGACGCTCCTTAGAGTCTTTTGGCGCCTCTTCGTCCTGGCCGGCCTGCTTCGCCTTGTCGCTCATTTCGTCGCTCGCGTTTGCAGCTTCCTTGGCCTGCGCTTCTCGGATCGAGCGTTCAGCTTCAGCTCTGCGAGCAAGCACTTCCTTGTCGGGCGGAACGTTCTTGGGGAACTGATCGTTGGGCTTGTCCTTCAGGAACTTCTCCATGAAGTGGATCCACATCGGCAGCGCGGCGACCGAACCCGCCTCCTTGTTCCCCAGAGTCTTCTTCAACCCGGGATAGCCGATCCAGACCCCAGTTGTGAACGTCGGCGTGTAGCCGATAAACCATGCGTCGGTGAAATCGTTTACGGTGCCGGTCTTTCCGCAGATCATTCGTTTGGCGAGTTCTTTGTTAGCCATCATCGAAGCCGCGGTTCCGCCGGTGACGACACCGCGCATCATGTCCTGCATTTGAGCGGCGACCCATGGCGAAATCACTTTTGACGATTCCGCTTTCCACTCTTGCTTGGTATTGCCGTCGGCGTCCGTTACGCGTCTGATCAAGTGCGGCTTGACGCGCACTCCCTGGTTTGAAAAGGCCGAATACGCGCTGACCATATCGATCAGCGGTTCTTCAGTCGCTCCGAGAGCCGAGGGCAGCACGCGCTTCATCGGGTTTGACAAACCGAAGCGCTTGACGATGTCCGCGCCCTTGTCCACTCCGACTATCGAGAGGAGGCGCACCGCGACAACGTTTAAGGACTGTTGAAGCGCACTTCTGAGCGGAAGCATTCCTCCACCGGAAGACCCGTCGTAGTTGCTCGGCGACCAACCGGTTCCCGGATCTACGAAAGGCTCGGCGCTGACGACGGTGTCCGGTGTGAACCCATTCTCGACCGCAGCCGCGTAGATGAAAGGTTTGAAGCATGACCCGGTCTGCCGTTCCGCTTGAGTTGCGTTGTTGAACTTGCGAGTCGCGAAGTCGTATCCGCCGACCATCGCCTTCACATCGCCGGTCTTTGATTCCAGACATATCAAGGAACCGTCGACCGAAGGCAACTGATCGAGCGAGACATCAAGCACCTTCTTTTCGTTCTCCGCCTTGTTGACTTTGAAGACCGCGAGGTCGCCTTTGCGCAGCAGCTTCGACGGGGGCCCGCCGGCCCACTTCGTTCCGGCCTCTGTCAGCGTGGCTTTGTAGTCGCCAAACCGGACATCCGCGTTCGCGCCGGTCACGTTCATCACAACGCCGTAGATGTACTCGCCCGCGGCGTAGTCGCCCATCCAATCGGGATGCGAATAATGAGAGACGTCAACCGGAGGCTTCTGATCCAGAAGGTTTGTCAGCTTGCCGCGCCATTTCTTGCCGTGCCGGTCCTCGTAGGCGTGCAAGCCCTTTCTCACCGAACGCACCGCTTCACGCTGCGCGACCGGATCGATCGTGGTGTAGATGTTCATTCCGCCGGTTTGCGTCTGCCAGGTGCCGAAGGTCTCCTCCGATTCCTGACGCACGGATTCGACGAAGTAGCCAAAGATCGAGTTGTTGGCGTTTTGCGGCGGGCTGATGTTCAGATTGATCTTTGTCTGGCGCGCGCGACTGTACTCGTCATCACCGATGTAGCCTTCTTCGTGCATTCGATAGAGAACTACATTTCGGCGGTCGAGCGCGGCTTTCTCATCGCGGGTCGGCGAGTACAGGCTGGGCGCCTTTGGAAGCCCCGCCAGCAACGCGTACTCTTCCAGCGTGAGATCCTTGAGCGGCTTTGAGAAATAATACTGCGCCGCAGCTTCAAAGCCGTAAGCGCCGCCGCCCAGGAAGATGTAGTTGCAGTACATCTCCATGATCTGTTCTTTGGTGTAGTAGCGCTCTATCTGTAGCGCGAACAGAATCTCTTTGATCTTTCTTGTGTAGGTCTTTTCCGACGACAGGTACAGAGAGCGGGCGAGCTGCTGAGTTAGCGTCGATGCGCCTTCCGCTTTGCGGCTCTTGATAATATTCTTCATCGCCGCGGTCGCAATGCGAATTGGATCAATGCCGATATGCTGAAAGAAACGGTCGTCCTCGATCGCGAAGATCGCGTTCTTCATAGTCTCGGGTATCTGTTCGTACGTTACCGGGATCCGGCGCTCGAGCGAGAACTCACCGACTACGGTTTTGCCGTCCCCAGCCAGTACTCGAGTGACCAGATTAGGACGATAATTCGCAAGCCCGGCGACCTCCTGGGCCTGCTCGGTCATGCTTGCCTGATAGGCGACGGTGGCGCCAAACATGATGCCGGCGATGACCGAGAGCGCTACCAATGCAAGAAAGGTGTAGCGCCGGAAGAACTCCTGAAGCCAGTTGGGAGAGAGGGCGAATCCGCGACCCGACGATTTGAAGTTATTGAACGGCATGCGATTCCTCACCGGTAGTAAGGTTAATGATAGGAGCCCTTTGCCTCGAACAAAGCGTACAGCAGGCCCGCTCGCGTTGTAAAGCAGAGCGGCTTTGATGCAGGAACTCACGTTTCAGTTGGGTCAGGCTCCTGTGTGTTATCCGCCGCGTCGAGCGGGAGGTCGCCAAGAAAACTGAATTGGTTCGCTGCTGATTTGCGTCTATAGGTTATGGGGCAGCATATCGAACTGATGGAGCAGTCGCCCTTTCAAAGTAGGCCGAAGTCATTTGAACGACGTCCATAAAGAGATACCCGACGCTGGGCGGGGCCCCAAGTTAGGTAGTGGGGTGATAGTGTGTTGCTCGCTCACATTCGCGTTTCTCCTCGGCGTCCTCTGCGGTTGATTCCGAGCCACTGAGCAGGAAAACCGCGGAGGACGCCGAGGACGCAGACGACTGCTTGCTGGCAACACGCTAATACCCCGCTACCCAAGTAAGTGACTCGACCAAAGACTGAATCTCCCGTCACCCCAATCAGTCTTTCAAGTCCGCTCTAGTTGCAGCTCAGTACACACTAACTCATCAAAAATTAAAGGAGCCTCCGTTATGACAGATAAACAGAGTCAACAATACAATACTCCCGACGAGCACGCCGCTAAAGCGGCTCTGGTCGTCCCCACGAAACCATCGGTGACCACGGTCTCACGGTGCTGCGTCCGCGAATATTGGGCGGTGATCGAGACTAACGGCACCCTGGTCCGCGGCCGCAACGTCACACGCGCCAAGAAACTGGCCACCGGGCAATACGAGGTAATCTTCACAGACGACGTTAGTCAGGGCGTCTATGTCGCTTCCATCGGACGACCGGGGATCGCAACTGAACCTGCCGGCGAGATAGGCGTTGCATTGCGCTGCTGCCTGTCGGGGACCGAGGTAAACAAGGGCGTTTGGGTGGACACTCATGACTCGGGCGGGACGAATAGCGACCGGGCATTCCACCTCATAGTTCTCCTCGACTAAGGCCGTCTTCGTCGTTATCCTATCGCTCACTGCAACGAAGCTTCAGATGCACAACAGATGGGAAACGAAGACGCTGTGACCGGAGCGCGGCAAGTGCGATTAGTTCGGCACACCGCGCCCGGTCATTTTTTTGTCACTCAAGAAGAAATATGACACAGGATGTCAGGATCAACCCATTATTCTTTCGGCGAAACATTGCGAGTTAAGCTACGGGGGAAGCGTCGTATGCAATACGGGTTTGTAGTCGATGGGTGGGACGTGAGAACGCTGGGCGATTTGACCGAAGACGCCGAGACAGCGGGCTGGGATGGGCTCTTCATCTCGGACGCGATGGCGATCGCGGCCAAAGACTTTCCGGATTTCGACTTTTTTGATCCGTGGGTAGGCCTCGCCGTGATGGCTATGCGTTCTCAACGTCTCCGAATAGGCACGATGATAACGGCAGTGCCGCGACGGCGTCCGTGGAAGCTCGCTCGCGAAACCTTGAGCATCGATCATCTCTCAAAAGGACGGTTGATACTCGGCGTTGGGCTTGGCGCCGCCGAACACGACGGAGGATTCTTCAAGGTAGGAGAGCCGATGGATATAAAAGTCCGCGCGCAACTTCTCGATGAAGGGCTAGCCGTCTTGACCGGGCTTTGGACAGGCAAACCGTTCAGCTTCAGCGGGGAACATCATCAAGTTCAGGAGATGACTATGATACCGCCGCCGGTTCAGTTCCCGAGAATTCCGATCTGGGTTCCGGGCGTTTGGCAGAAACCAAAATCAATGGAACGCGCGCTCCGATGGGACGGGATCATCCCGCAGAAGTATAAGAGCATGAGCCGAATGACCGCGCCCGAGATTAAGGCGCTGAAGCGTTTTGTCGACGAGCACCGTCAGTCAGATTCTCCTTTTGACATCATCGCGGGCGGCGAGACATCAGGGACTAATCGAGCCACAGCGGTGAAGAAAGTTCGGCCGTACGTGAAAGCTGGCGCAACGTGGTGGCTCGAGAGCAAGTGGACTTTTTCTGCTGATGAAGTGCGCGCGCGAATCAAACAAGGTCCACCGAGGGTTGAGTAGCGCCGTGAGTAGATCGCGCTTAGCGCGGCTAACGCCGTCCGAGCAAGTAACTCTGCGTGGCGATTTTCGCCGCTTGACATGCAGTCCCGCCGAGGCGAAAGGACTGCAATCCCTGCGTTCAGCGGGTGCGGTGCAATCAATATTCACGAAAGTAAGCGCAAACTGATTCACCGATCCAAGCTAATGTCAGTTATAGTTCCCTTTGTGACCAACGATCCCGATATCCACTTTGAAGTCCTTACGCCACTGGGGTTCAGCGTGCGCGTAACTCGTTCATACTGGGAACTGATTGTTACAATCAAACACCCAGTAATGGCAGGGCGGGAATCGGATGTTCGGGAAGCTTTGCAAAACCCAGATGAGATTCGGGTGAGTAGCATTGATGCGGAGGTTTATTTGTTCTATAAGGCAGAACGAGCCAAACGATGGGTGTGTGCTGTTGCTAAGCATCTTAATGGAGATGGCTTTCTGATCACGACCTTTCCGACAGATGCAGTCAAAGAAGGAGTAAGAGTATGGCCAACGTAAAGGTATTTTATGATCGAACGGGAAACACATTAACAGTGTGGTTCGGCGATCCAGGAGATGAGCATGTATGCGAAGAAACAGGTGATGAGGTAATACTGATGAAAGACCAGGCTGGGCGAGTAATCGGCTTTGAGAAGCTGAATTTCTCCATTGCGGAATCGGAGCAAGTGCGTGTCGCCTTTGAGACCTTGGCAGTATGAACGGCCAAGCTAAAGAACTATCAAGCTGTAACCAGCGTCGGTTTTATCTTCTCCTTCAGAGAGACTCAGGCCGTACCTCTTTGTACTCGCAGCCTTCCGCGGTGCATTGAAGCTCGCATGAACCGTCGTTCTTCGTTTTCTCAACCACATAACGAGCGCCGCAACTGGGGCACGATTTCGGAACCGGTTTGTCACGCATCGAGAACTTACACGCCGGATATCTCGAGCAACCATAGAAGCCGCCGCGCTTGCTCTTTTTCGCGACGATCTCTCCCGCGCCACATCCCGGGCAGCTCACTCCGGTCGTCTCCTGCTTGATGTATTTGCATTTCGGATAATTCGCGCAAGCCGTGAAAGGTCCGTATCGCCCCTGCTTGAGCGTGAGGTTGCCGCTGCATTGAGGGCAATGCTCTTCGAGCCAAACATCGCGCGCCGCAACCTTGCCGCCCTTTTGAATTTTGCAAGTTGTCTTACAGTCAGGATAACCCGAGCAGGCGAGGAACTGCCCGAAGCGCCGGCGCTTCAATACCAAAGGCTTGCCGCAATTCTCACACGTTTCCTCCGCAGCTTCCGCGTGAGATTCTTCGCCTGCTTCAGGGTGAGACTTCGGCAGGTCGCGAGTCGTTTTGCATTTGGGGTAGTTTGTGCACGCGAGGAAATCTCCGAAACGCCCGAACTTCTTGACCATCGGCGAGCCGCAGCTCTCGCATTTTTCGCCGGCGGCTTCCGAGTGAGTCTTTCTGCCGGACAAACGCGGTGTCCGGTCGCGACTCGGTGTCTTGGCTTTCGTCGTAGATTCTCCTCGCCCGGACCAGACTTCATGAACGGGGAACGGCTTGAATTCTCAGCGCAAAGACGCAAAGGACCGCAAAGCACGCCAAGCTGCGACTTAACAGTGCAGATGCTTCCCGCTATTTCAGCTCACGCCTCGAAGAGTGAATCGAGAACGCGTTTGAGTCAGGCTCACGTGCCTTGAGTCTGCGTCTCACATTCTTATTTCTCTTTTTTGTGGAACCGAGATTTCTTTTCCTGGGCGAGAAGCTCGAGCGCTCTGGGTAACTGGATCGTGTAAACATCATCGGGTGATTTGATGGAGCGAAACTCACCGTTGTGTGAAACGTAAGGGCCAAAGCGTCCATTATTGGCTATCACTGGAGCGCCGGTCTCCGGGTGATTGCCAAGGGTTCTCGGTATGCTGAGATACTTCAGGGCCATTTCCAGAGTAACGTTCGCTGGATCCATGTCCTTGGGAATGCTCGCCATCCTGGGCTTGGTTTTTGAGCCTTTTACTTTCTCCCCAAGCTGCAGATATGGTCCGAAGCGGCCGGTCTTGACGTAAATCGGCTCGCCGGTCTCAGGGTGATTTGCTATAGGCTTGTCCGCGTTTATTTCAACCCCTTCGATTGTCAGAGCGCCCTGACAATCAGGGTAAGTGGAACACGAGAGAAACTTTCCGCCGCGGCCGAGCTTGACCAGCATAGGAGCGCCGCAGGTCGGACACTTGTGTTTGGCATCAGCTTCGCCAAACGTCGTTTGCTTCTTCATGCCTTCTTTGGATTTTACGTCCGTAGAAAACGGCCCGTAAAAATCAGAAAGCGTTTTGACATAGTCGCGTTCACCGGCTGCGATTTCATCCAGTTCATTCTCCATTTCCGCGGTGAAAGTGTCTGAAATATAACTGGTGAAATTGTCCTCCAGGAACTGAGAGACGACTTCGCCTGTGTCCGTAGGTTTGAGGGCGCGTCCTTCCTTTTCCACGTATCCTCTATCGCCGAGTGTCGAGATGATGCTCGCGTATGTAGATGGTCGTCCGATGCCGCGTTCTTCCAGGGCTTTGACCAGACCCGCCTCACTGTATCTGCCTGGCGGTTGCGTAAACTTTTGAGTACCGAGCACGTCGAGGAGTTTGAGTGACTCGCCGGCAGTCACTTTAGGCAGTTCGACATCGTCACCGCGAGCGTCTGGATCAGCCTTTAGCCAGCCATCAAAAACAACCCGCGAACCGGTCGCGGCAAAATCAGGAGTTCCGTCGCACGCGCCAATAATCTTTGTCCTCATTAGCCTGGCGTCCGCCATTTGGCTTGCGATGGTCCTCTGCCAGATCAGTTTGTAAAGATTCTTTTGTTCGGGAGTCGAACCAGCTCCAGGTTTGTCGAGCTCAGTTGGTCTGATGGCCTCGTGCGCTTCTTGAGCGTTTTTGACTTTTGTTTTGTAGGTTCGAACCTGAAGATACGTGTTGCCAAACTTCTTATTCACGTAAGCACTGATAGCATCTACCGCCTGACTTGAAAGCGTAGTTGAATCGGTTCGCATGTAGGTGATATGACCCGATTCATATAGCTTTTGTGCAACTATCATTGTCCGCTTGGGTGAATAGCCGAGCCTGGAGCTCGCTGTTTGCTGTAGAGTCGAAGTAGTAAAAGGCGGACGAGGCGAACGCTTTGCCTCCGACTCGGTGATGTCCTTGACCGTCCAATTGTTGGTTCTCGCTGCCTGGATTATCCCGTCGGCATCCTTTTCATTTCCCGGCTCTTCAACGCAGATCAGAGTCAGCTTCTCGCCGCTCTGCGTTTCGAAATCGCCGGAGATAACCCAAAACTCTTCTGGAATGAACGCTCTTATCTCGCGTTCGCGCTCGCAGATCAAACGTAGAGCAGGCGACTGCACACGTCCGGCGGACAGACCATAGCGCACCTTTTTCCAGATAAGCCCCGACAGGTCATAGCCAACCAGCCGGTCAAGAACGCGCCGAGCTTCCTGCGCCTTCACCAGGTTGACGTCAACGGATCGCGGATGCTTGATCGCCTCTTTGAGCGCCTCTTTGGTGATCTCATAGAACGCTACTCGCGAGAAGTGGATCTTGGTTCCTCGGGGCAATGAGCCGCCATTTCTTTTCTCGAGTAGTTCCTGGATATGCCAGCTAATCGCCTCGCCCTCGCGGTCGGGGTCGGTCGCCAGAAAGACTTCGTCAGATTTTTCGGCAAGCCTGGAAAGCTCGTCGATAACTTTCTCTCTCCCCTTTGTGATCTCGTAGTGGGGCACGAAGCCGGCAGGAATGTCGATCGCCTTTTTGTTGGACTTGGGAAGATCGCGCACGTGACCGACCGAAGCGCGCACGATAAAATCGCCCGACGGGCTGATCTCTTTCAGATACTTTTCAATTGTTTTCGCCTTGGATGGCGATTCTACGATTATCAGATTCATAAACACCAACTAACGCGCTGATCGGCGGTGCCTCAATTTGGAGTGCGGCGGCAAGGTACTCCGCGACGCCGCTTTCCGTTCGCAATAGATTCAATCACTAGCCAAAGCGGCGTCGCGGAGTACCTTGCCGCCGCACTCCAAATTAAGGCTCCGCCGCGTGCCGACCTGGCCGAAACGATCGCCCTACCGGAAACAACTCTGCACGCTATCG
>Ga0134124_10001064_pt1 | contig 21972 bp, 20 predicted proteins | sample KB304_FD_96880 | JGI IMG/M metagenome (GOLD analysis project Ga0134124, IMG submission 96880) | Terrestrial soil microbial communities without Nitrogen fertilizer from Kellogg Biological Station, Michigan, USA - KB3-0-4 | ecosystem: Environmental > Terrestrial > Soil > Unclassified ... | reverse complement strand
CAGCGGCGCGGACCGATCTGTCGGCGCGCGGCGCGCGGTTGCACGCGCGCGAGAATGGCGGACCGGGTGGCATCAGACGGTCGCACGGCGGGCACATCTGCGGCGAGGCCGGAGAGTCGGTCTTCCCATTGCAGCCAGATGCGACGCACCGAGAGATCCTGCCGCAACAGCGACTCGAAGCGGCGACGCGCCCGCAATGGCAGTGTGCCGAGGACATAGGCGCCAGCAATGTAATCCAGTGCCCGGCCCTCGAGTTTCATGAGCCCATGCACTCCTTGAGTGCCAGCAGGCCGCGCCGGATCCAGCTTTTCACCGATCCCAGCGGCTGGCGCAGCTGCGCGGCGATCTCATCCTGCGATTGCCCCGAGACATAGGCCAGTCGCAGGCATTGCTGCTGCTGGGAGGTCAGCGCCTGCATGCAGCGACGCAAGGTCACGTGCGTGATCGAGGATTCTTCCACGCCCTGCAATTCGATGGCCAGCAGCGAGGGATCGACATCGTCCAGCGGCAGGGACCGGCGACGTGCGCGCAACTGGTCGATGGCATGGTGCCGCACGACGGAGAGCAGCCAGGTGTACGGTCGGCCGCGTTCGGCACTGTAGGAACCTGCGCGCTGCCAGATGCGTACGAAGCATTCCTGGAGGGCATCCTCGGCCTCCGCTCGGTCGCCGAGCATGTGAACCAGCTGGCCCAGCAGCCGCGACGCCGCCAGATCGTAGAGGCCGCGCAGGGCATCTGGATCGCGGCCGGCGCAGCCACGCAGAGTGCCGATCAATTGCTCATCCCAGGCCGCATCGTTGCGAATACTGGGCGGAATGGAGGTCGTGGCGCTCATGGTCGCGTCATTGTGACGCGGCGGACAGCGGCGCGACCTCGTTACAAGTTTATTTTCGCAGACTGCATCCATTCGGCCGCGACAGACGTAGATTTCTCTTCGGCTGGGAGTGACTCGACGCCCGCACGGCGAACCAGCATAGAAGCTGTCTATTGAATCCATAAAGACAATCGACTTCTTTGAGCACGCCGATCACGAAAGACTTGCGCTCACTCGCAACCCAACGGGAGAAGAACGATGGCGACGGAATCCAGGTGTCCTTTCAATCACACGGCTGGCGGCGGCACAAGCAACCGGGACTGGTGGCCGAATCAGCTGCGACTGGACCTTCTGCAGCAGCATTCGGACAAGTCCAATCCCATGGGGGCGGAGTTCGACTATGCGCGGGAGTTCAGGGGCCTGGATTACAAGGCGCTGAAGAAGGATCTGGCGCGATTGATGACGGATTCGCAGGAATGGTGGCCGGCGGACTTCGGGCACTACGGCCCGCTGTTCATCCGCATGGCCTGGCACAGCGCCGGCACGTATCGCACGGGTGATGGGCGTGGCGGCGGCGGTCGTGGACAGCAGCGTTTCGCGCCGCTGAACAGCTGGCCGGACAACGGCAATCTCGACAAGGCGCGGCGGCTGCTGTGGCCCATCAAGCAGAAATACGGCAGCGCGATTTCGTGGGCGGACCTGATGATCCTCACCGGCAACGTGGCGCTTGAGACCATGGGCTTCAAGCCCTTCGGCTTCGGCGCCGGCCGCGAGGATGTGTGGGAGCCCGACATGGATGTGTACTGGGGCGCGGAGAAGACCTGGCTGGGCGATGAGCGCTATACGGGAGTGCGCGATCTGGAGAATCCGCTGGGTGCGGTGCAGATGGGGCTGATCTATGTGAATCCCGAAGGACCGAATGGCAATCCGGATCCGGTTGCCGCGGCAAAGGACATCCGCGAAACCTTCGCGCGCATGGCCATGAACGATGAAGAGACTGTGGCGCTGATCGCCGGCGGTCACAGCTTCGGCAAGACGCATGGTGCGGGTCCGGCATCGCATGTGGGCAAGGAACCCGAGGGCTCTGACATTGCCGAGATGGGCTGCGGCTGGAAGAGCACCTTCGGCTCGGGCCGGGGCGCGGATTCCATCACCAGCGGTCTCGAAGTCACGTGGACCAAGACGCCGACGAAGTTCAGCAATGACTTCTTCGATCATCTGTTCGGCTTCGAGTGGGAACTGACGAAGAGCCCGGCGGGTGCGCATCAGTGGCAGGCCAAGGGCGGAACGGCGACCATTCCCGAAGCCTTTGGCGGCGGCAAGCGCCTGCCGCGCATGCTGACCACGGATCTCTCGCTGCGCTTCGATCCGGCGTACGAAAAGATCTCGCGGCGCTTCCACAAGAATCCCAAGGAATTCGCCGATGCCTTCGCGCGGGCCTGGTTCAAGCTCACGCATCGCGACATGGGTCCGCGTGCGCGCTACCTCGGACCTGAAGTGCCGAAGGAAGAGCTGATCTGGCAGGACCCTCTGCCCAAGGCCGGCGGCAAGCCCATCGGTGAGCGAGAAGTCGCGCTGCTGAAGGGAAAGATTGCCGCCACGAAGTTGTCGGTGTCGGAAATGGTTGTGACGGCGTGGGCTTCAGCCTCTACATTCCGCGGCTCGGACAAACGCGGCGGCGCCAATGGCGCGCGCATCCGGCTGGCGCCGCAGAAGGACTGGGAGGTGAATCAGCCTGCGCAGCTCGCGAAGGTGTTGAAGGTGCTGGAAGGCATCCAGGCCGACTTCAACAGGAAGTCGACGAAGAAAGTGTCGCTGGCCGATCTGATCGTGCTGGCTGGCAACGTGGGCGTGGAGCTGGGCGCAAAGAGAGCCGGCATCAATGTGAAGGTGCCCTTTTCTGCTGGCCGCGTGGATGCCCTGCAGGAACAGACCGATGTGGAGTCCTTCGCAGTGCTCGAACCCCTGGCCGATGGCTTCCGCAACTACACGAAGAGCAAGTTCAGCATCCCGGCGGAGGCGCTGCTCATCGACAAGGCGCAGCTGCTGACACTGAGCGCGCCGGAGATGACGGTGCTGGTCGGCGGACTGCGCGCGCTGGGCGCCAATGCCGGTGGTGTGAAGCATGGCGTACTCACGAAGAAAGTCGGCTCGCTCAGCAATGAGGTCTTCGTGAACCTGCTCGACATGAATACTGAGTGGAAGGCTGCGGGCGACATTTTCGAAGGGCGCGATCGCAAGACCGGCGCCGTGAAGGGAACCGCCACGCGCGTGGATCTGGTGTTCGGCTCGAACTCGCAGCTGCGCGCACTGGCCGAGGTCTACGCCAGTGCCGATGCGAAGAAGAAATTCGTGCAGGACTTCGTCGCGGCTTGGGCGAAGGTGATGGACCTGGACCGCTTCGACCTGCGTTGAGACCGGGATAAGGCGGAGAGAACAAGGCGGACGCGGCATCCATGCCGCGCCGCCTCACTCATCGATGAGCCGCAGGCGGCGCGCTTCCGACAACGCTTCGACCTTGCCGTTCACCTGCAGCTTGCGGTAGCTGCGTTTCACGTAGGTCTGCACGGTGTGGCCCGACACGCCCATGAGCGTGGCGATTTCCCCGTAGCTGAAGCCCTTGGCGGCATAGGTCAGCACGCGGACTTCCTGTCGTGAAATCGGACTCATCATCACGGACCCCAGAACACCGCGCCGCCAACTACTGTGGTGACGCCGGGGTTGGGTCCGCTGTTGATGGTCACGGAATGACCCAGGCCCAGCTGCCCCTGATCGTTGCTGCCCCAGCACTCCATGGTCTTGTCGGAGCGCAGCGCGCAGGTGTGATTCCAGCCGCCGGCAAGAGCCACCACATTGGTCAGCGGATACTCGAAGGGCGACAGATGCACATCGACGGTGTTGCCCGCGCCCCAGCATGACACCTTGCCGTTGGTGCGCAGCGCACAGGTGTGGCTCACACCGGTAGTGACCGCCACGACGCCAGTGAGGCCGGGCACCGTCACGGGCGTCAGCGAAAGGGCCGGCGCACCAACGCCCAGACCGAGCTGACCCAGCGAGTTGCTTCCCCAGCACTGCACTGTCTGATCCATCATCACGGCACAGGTGTGATTGTCTCCGGTGTCGAGGGCCATGACACCGGCGAGCACAGTACTGGCGGTGTGCGTTTCCACGTTGAATCCGGTGGCGCCCGATTCGCCCCAGCACTGCACATAGCCGCCGGATGTCAGCAGGCAGGCGTGATTGTTGGCGGCCACTATCTGCGATACGCCGCCACTGACGGTTCCCGTCGTGCATGCCGTAGCACAACCAGGCAGAGGCTGGCCGATCACGGGCACTGGTGTGAGCGAGACGGTAGCTATGCCATTGCCAAGCTGCCCCACATCGTTGACGCCCCAGCACAGGGGTGCACCGGCGGTGGTGACCAGGCATTTGAATCCGCTGCCCACGGCCACAGCCACCGCGCCGGTGAAATCGCCGCCACCGCTGCCGCCTCCCACATTGACGAAGGTGCTCGACTGCCCGTCACCGGAACAGGCCACGTTGCCGGCCGCGCCATACACCACGCAGCTCGCGCTGTAACCGGCGTCCACAAAGGTCGCGCCGGCAAGCGTGCTGATGACGAAGGGAGAGTTCGCGTTGCTGGTGTTGCCGGTGCCGAGCTGCCGCGAACTGTTGTATCCCCAGCAGGCCGCCTTGCCATCGTTGCGCAGCGCGCAGGTGTGTTTATACGAGGCGCCCAGCTTGCCCAGGAGGGCAGTGCTGCCCGCGGGATTGGCTGCGCAGTTCACGGTCGCACTGACATTCGCCGCAGCCACGTTGCCACTGCCACCAGTGACGGTGCAGGTTTGACCTGTGGGCTGGGTCGATACCGTGATGTTGTACGCCGCGCCGTTGAGCAATGCGGTGGCGAAGGTGAAGCCACCATTGGCATTCACGGTGCGCGTGTCGCTGCTGTTGTTGGCCAGCGTCACCGTGCCGGTGAGGCCGGATACCGTGCCACCGATGGTGTAGGTGTTGTTGGTACATGTGACCGTGACGTTGGTGACATTTGCTGTCGCGGTACCGCTGCCACTGGCCACGGTGCAGGTCTGTCCGGTGGGCTGAGTGGTAACCGTGACCGCGTAAGCCGCGCCACCGGTCAACGCCGCAGTGAACGTAAAGGCACCGCTGGCATTCACCGCGCGTGCATCGCCGCCGTTGTTGGCCAGCGTCACCGTGCCGCTGAGCCCGGTAACGGTACCGCCGATGGTGTAGGTGGGAGCCGGTGGCGGCGGCGCGGCGGGCGGCGGCTCCGGGTCATCCTTATGACAACCCGTGAGCACCAGGATCAGCGCAGCCAGAACCAGTGCCAGGTTGAACCTGCAACCTATCGAAATGCTCATGTCACACCCTGCTTGTCACGCCGAAAAGGGCTACCTTGAGAGTCAACGCGGCGAATCGGGCCAAACTGGCTCAGGAATCTGCACCTCAGTTACGATTTGAGTCGTGGGAGGCCAACAAGAAGAACCTGCCGGCGACGTGACGCGCCTGCTGCGGGCGTGGGCTAGTGGAGATGCCCGGGCGCTCGATTCCGTGTGGCCGCTGGTCTATGACGACCTGAAGCGCCTGGCGCGCCGCCAGCTCGACCGGGAGCGTGGCGACCACACCCTGCAGCGCACGGCGCTGGTCAACGAGGCCTTCATCCGACTGGCCGGCCAGCGCTCGGTGGACTGGCTCAACCGCGAGCAGTTCCTGTCGCTGGCCGCGCAGATCATGCGACGCGTGCTGGTGGACTACGCGCGCCAGCGCAATGCGCAGCGGCGCGGCGATGGCGCGCAGAAGGTCAGTCTCTCCGACACGCACGCGGCACTCGAGATCGATGAGGCGCAGGCCGCCACCTTCGGCGAGGACGATGTGGACGTGCTGGCCATCGACGCGGCCCTGCAAAAACTCGAACTGATCGACGCGCCGCAGAGCCACATCGTCGAACTGCGCTACTTCGGCGGACTGACTCTCGAGGAAACCGCCAGCGTAACGGGCATCTCCGTCGCATCCGTCAAACGGGAATGGTCGATGGCGCGCGCTTGGCTGCGCCGGGAGCTGGGGCATGGTTGACCGCCAACTCGTGAAGGCTCTTTTCGCCAAGGCCATCGAGGCGCCACCTACCCTGCGGCCCGCCTTGCTCGAACACGAGTGCAATGGCGACACCGAACTGCGCGCCGAAGTGGAATCGCTGCTGCGTGCACACGATGCGCCCGGCGCCTTCCTCGACAGCGCACCCGCGGACCTGTTGGTCCAGGCCCTGGGCTCCGCCGACCGCAGCCTGCGCGTCGGCGAACGCATTGGTGCGTATCGCGTCGAGGAGCTGCTCGGCAGCGGCGGCATGGGCGATGTCTACAGGGCCGTACGCGACGACGATCAGTATCGCGCCGAGGTGGCGATCAAGCTGATGCGGGCTGATATGCGCACCATCCTTACCGAGCAGCGCTTCAAGAACGAGCGGCAGATCCTCGCGGGCCTGGATCATCGCAACATCGCCCGCCTGCTCGATGGCGGCACCTCCGACGGCGTGCCCTATGTGGTCATGGAACTGGTGCGCGGCGTGCCGGTGGACCGCTACTGCAACAGCCGCCGACTCGATGTGCGGGACTGCCTGCAGTTGTTCCTGCAGGTGTGCGCCGCGGTGAGCTACGCGCATCAGCATCTGGTCATCCATCGGGATCTGAAGCCCAACAACATCCTGGTCACCGACGAGGGTTCGGTGAAGCTGCTGGACTTCGGCATCGCCAAACTGCTGGAGCCCGAAACCGCCGAGCGCGATGTCAGCCGCAATGAAACCGTCACGCAGCTGCGCGTGATGACGCTCGAGTACGCAAGCCCGGAACAGGTGCGCGGCGAACCCATGACCACGGCCAGCGATGTGTATTCGCTGGGCGTGGTGCTGTATCGCCTGCTTACGGGCGCAAGTCCCTATGGCGCGCCGGTGAATGAAGCCGAACGCGTGGCGCAGATCATCAGCGACACGCTGCCCTCGCGGCCCAGCACCCTGCAGCGCCGGCTCGACCGCGACCTGGACAATATCCTGCTGATGGCGCTGCGCAAGGAGCCGCGGCACCGCTACGCCAGCGTCGAGCAGTTCGGCAACGACATCCGCAACTATCTCGCCGGCCTGCCCGTGCAGGCGCGTGGCAACGCGCTGGGTTATCGCATCCGCAAATTCGCGCGCCGTCACAAGTTCGAGATCGCGGCCGCCGTGCTGGTGGTCGCGTCGCTGGCAGGCGGACTGCTGTTCTGGTTGCGCGAGGCGCGCGAAGCGCAGTTGCAGCGGCAGGTGGCGCAGCAGCACTTCGACAGTGTGCGGCAGATGGCCAATACCATGCTGTTCGATGTGCATGACGAGGTGGCCAAGCTGCAGGGCGCGACTGCAGCGCGCGAGCTGCTGGTCAAGACGTCGCTGAAGTATCTCGACGCGTTGTACCAGGGTGCGCAGACCGATCCTTCCATGCAGGAGGATGTGGCCGCGGCGTACAAGCGCGTCGGTGACATACAGGGGGCGGACCTGGGGGCGAACACCGGACAGCCCAAGGCCGCGCTGGAGAGTTATGGCCGGGCGACGGCGCTGCTCGATCCGCTGGTGCGCGCGCGTCCCGACAATCTTCGGGCGGCCTGGCTGCTCGGCAGGGTGCTGACGCAGCAGGCGCGACTCATCCTCATCACGGATGGACCTCAGGCCGCGATGCCGACGCTGGAGAAGGCCGTTGGCCTTCTCGAACGCGGGGGCTCCGCGGAGGCCGATGAACACCTGCGGATGACGACGCTGGGTGAAGCCTGGTACGCGCAGGCGCAGGCCCTGATCACCGAGCACAAGCCGGCCGAGGGCATGGCGGCCTTCGACAAGATGCTGAACGGCGTCGACGCCTATCTGCGCAACCATCCCGACGATGAGATGGCGCTGCTGGCAGTGACCAATGCCTATAACAATGCGGCGTCGATGCGCGATGAACGCTTGTCGGAGGATGCCCAGTACGAGCATGCCGTGCGACTCTTCCGCCGATCAATTGAGGCCGGTGAAAAGCTCGTCCGCATGAAGCCCGACAATCTGCGCTACCGTGCGGGCCTGGCGTCGGCGCGCCGCAGCCTGGCCATCCAGTACTACGTGAGCAATAAGTTTGCGGATGCCGCGGACCTGCTGCGCCTGGCCGCGCCCGTGTACGCCGAACGCGCGGCAGACAAGAAGGATGCCAATGCCGTTTACCTGAGCGCCTATGTGAATGCGCAATTTGCCAATGCGCTGCTCAAGACCGGAAAGCTCGACGAGGCCAGCCCTCTGTTCGAAAGTTCAGCCAACATTCTCGATGGCATGGCCAAGGCGGGCGGCACGCTGCGGGTGTTCTATGCCCAGGGAGACCTTGGTCTGGGCCAGGGGGAGTTGTACGAACGCCTGGCCTCACGAGCGGGCCTTGGCGCCAGTGCACGGCAGGCGTACTGGCGGCAGGCCCGTGCCGCGTATGAGCTGGGCTTCAACGGTTACAGCAAGGTCGACGCAAAGATCAAGTTCGATGCCGGAGACCGGGTGGTGATCGACCAGTGCGTGGCAGGCATGGCCCGCGCCGACAAGGCGCTGGGAAAAACCGGAGCCTGAGCGATGAAATACACCAGTGGCATGCAGATGAATCTGCCTTTCAAGGCAACGCGGCGTCGCAGTTCGTGATCGGCTGCAAGGTGTATCGCTCGGTTCCTTCGGCAGTCTGAGGACCCATCGGCGTCTCGACCGTACCGGGGCCATGTGCGGTGATGCCCACGGCCGCCTCGCCCGAATAGTTGACGACGTAGGTGCCCTTGCCGTGCACGGCAAACCCACTCATCTTCCCCGAGTAGCTATAGCGGCCGTCCTTCGCCGAGGCGGGCTCAAAGCGGATGCTGACCTCTTCAGTCTTCAGGAAGAAGGTCGCCTCAAGATTGCAGATCTGGCCCGAGAATTCGATGCCTTGCGCACCGCCCTTCATGAAGTAGGGTTTCGCCACTTTGGTATCGAAGTCCAGCGTGGCGCGGCCCACGCCGCGCTTGCTGCGGGCTTCGAAGGCGATGCTCGCGACCTGCTCCTTTTCCGCCGGCCCGACATAGCTGTATTTGGCATCGGGCTTGAGCTTGCCGGTGGCGGGCTGCAGCGCTGAGCCGCCGCTCAATGTGGCGGTCACCGTGCCACCGGGCATGGTGCCGTCGGACTTCAGTCGCGGCTTGGCCTCAAGCTGGAACGGCGTACTCGGCTTCAGGCCGCTGCGCTGGCCCGGCATGCTGCTGGCCTTGAGGTCCACGCAGTGGCCGCTCTCCCAGGGCGCACCGTTCTTCAGGCCCATGCCGCGCAACATCATCTCGGCCATCATCGTCTGCATGAGTTCGGCCGAGTCGATGAGCTGTTTCAGCTTGTCGGCGTCTTCCCGGCTGGGAAAAATGCCGAAACCCTGCGCGGAGTGCTCATCGAGGAAGTGCTCGCCACCACGCCGGTGGCCGATGGAGACATCGAGGGACTGCTGCTCGAAGTTTTCGTAGCCGCCCATGCGGATGTGCAGATCCGAGGCGCCGCCATCCGGAGTTTCTATGAGCTGCGCATCGTCATCGAGGTAGCGCTCGTACTTGAACTCGGTGTGGACGAAGCCACCGCTGCCAGCCTTGTCCTTCAGGGTCATCTGCGAATCAACTTCGATGTCGATGGATACCCGGCCGTTGACGTCGGGGCAGCCGTCCATCCGCATGCGGATCTTCACCTTGCCGTTGAGCTTGCCGTCATTGACGTCGAACTGGATGTTCTGCGACAGCGAGCCGTCCTGGCCGAATTGCATTTCATGCGACATGCCTCGGCCTTCGGATTTCACCGGCGCGGCCTTGCTGCGCGCTGCCAGCTCTGCATCGGACATGCCGCTGACCGCGGCGCTGAGCACTCCTCCGGTCATGATTCCCACGAAGCTGCCCACACCCATGCCGATGAAGCCGCTGGCAATGCCCTCGCCCGTGAATTCCGCCTGCATCAGGCGGGGGATGTCTTCGCGTGCGGCGCGCAGATTCTTTTCGTAGGCATCGCCCAAGGCCCTGAGCGCCGACACCGCCTGGGCTTCGCCGCCCAATGCCTTCTCAAGGCCCGTAGCCTGCATCAGTCGGTAGTGCAGCCAGTAGTCCAGAGCGGTGAGCTTGCGCAGGGTGGGTTCGGGGCCTTCGGCGATGAAGCGCTGGCGCTGGGCGGCGGAAGGGATGAAGGAGGCGGGTGGGCCTGCGGCCGGCGTCGCAGATGCAGTTGCAGTTGCAGTTGCGGCGGGCGTATTGCTCGCAATGGGCGTAGCAGGGTGTGGTCCGCAACCTGCTACTACCGCAGCAAGTGCGACGACGAGAACGAGTGTGATGTGGCGGATCATCGACGACTTGGGCTTAGTCGAATCAAGGCGCCGTGAAACTCCAGCTCACGGTGAGCTTGCCGCCTTCCTCGTAGGGCCCCTCGATGTCGATGATCTTGCTGCCCGACACACTGCGCAGCGCATCACCGGGGATCGCGACGGTCATGGTCGTCAGCGCCTTCGACATCCACGGCGGCATCGTCACCTTGGACTGACCGATCTTGTCGCCCGAAATGTTGGAGGTCACGGTCTGTTCTAGCGGCAGTGGTACCAGCGGCATGGGCAGCCGCAGCACCACTTCCTTCTTCGATCCATCCACTTCAAACATCGACGCACCAGCTACCGAAGCCCCGCCGGGCGGAGACGGGACGCCACCGCTGCCCTTCTTTACCGTGGTGCGCACGCATTTCTTCGACTCGGTGCAGGTCGCCTCGAACACCTGAAAGATGACCTGCTCATTGACCTGGTACTCACCCCACTGCGAGGCCAGCTTCCACAACTGGAAGCGCGAGCCCTTGCCCGCCTTGCCCAGCGTGTCCATGTCACCCGCCACCGCCTGCCGCGTGGCGTTGAGCTGGTCGCGGTTGGTGTTGGCGTAGGCCGAAACCTTCTTCTCTATGCAGGCCTGCTGCGCCGGCGTGTCGGCGCCGCCGCAGTCCTGCATGATCTTCATCATGTCGTTCATGCCGGGCGCCAGCGCCTTCTGGGCGCGTTCTGCTGCGGCCTGCGTATTCGCCATGTCCTGCTTCTGCCTGGGATCGTTGGCGTGCAGCACACCGATGGGCTGCGGCGCATCGGCGGTGTAGACCGCCGTCATCCTGACCGACTTGCTCGAGTCCCAGGTGCGGCGCTGGTCCTTGGAGGGCGAGAAATACTGGCCCTTCGAGACGAAGGAATACTCCACCTTGAGCTGCGCCTGCGCACCCTTCTGCGCGATCAGCTCGGCCTGCGCGAGCGGAATGGCGCCGATGCATAGCAGACTGACGGCGAGCTTCTTCATGCGTACTCCTTCGCGGACCCAGGCGTCAGTGCGCAATGTGGAGCAGCGGGCAGTGGCTGTCTGTCCCGTGAATGCGGGACAGACCGGCTCAGTCGACTAGCGTGAAAGGCATTCCCGCGACAGCAGTTCGTACGACTGCAGGCGTGCGGCGTGATCGAAGATGGCGCTGGCGACGATGAGTTCGTCGGCGCCCGTGTCCTGGATGAACTGCTCGAGCCCGGCACGCACCGTTGCGGGTGAGCCGACGAATGAGCATCCCAGGAATCCCTCGACGGCCTGCTGCACATGTGGCGGCAACGGATCAATGGGCGCAGGTGGCGAGAGGCGGCCCGGACTGCCGGTGACCAGGCCGATCACTACGCGCTGCAACGAGGTGAACAATAGCTGCGCTTCTTCATCAGTGGCCGCGCAAATTACGTTCACGCCGGCCATGGCATAGGAAGTCTGCAGCTGCGCCGAGGGCTGGAACATTTCGCGATACACACGCAGCGCTTCATGCAGCGCAGCCGGCGCGAAGTGCGAGGCGAAGGCATAGGGCAGGCCGAGGCGCGCGGCGAGTTGCGATCCAAACAGGCTGGACCCCAGTATCCACAGCGGCACGTTCGAATCAGCGCCGGGCACGGCGCGGATACGCTGGCCGGGTTGCACCGGACCCAGCAGCGCCTGAAGCTCGAGCACGTCGTCGGGAAAATGTTCGGCGGCGCGCACATCGCGGCGCAGTGCGCGCCAGGTGAGTCCGTCGGTGCCGGGCGCGCGGCCCAGTCCCAGATCGATGCGGCCGGGAAACAGCGCTTCGAGCGTGCCGAATTGCTCGGCGATCACCAGTGGCGCGTGATTGGGCAGCATGATGCCGCCGGAGCCCACACGAATGCGCTGCGTGGCAGCGGCCACTTGCCCGATCACCACAGCGGTGGCGGCGCTGGCGATGCCGGGCATGTTGTGATGCTCGGCCAGCCAGAAGCGCTCATATCCCAGTGTGTCGACACGACGCGCGAGATCCAGCGTATTGCGCAGCGCCTGACCCACATCACTGCCCATGGGCACATGCGCCAGATCGAGAATGGAAAGTTTCATAAGCGGTCCCGCAGATCCTGGTGAGCGAAGGCCGCGAGCGGCGCGTCGAAGCCGCGGCCCAACGCCATAGCCTTGAAGTGCTCGCCCATTTCCTCGGGCATCAGCAATTGTCGGGCTTCGGCGGCGCGCATGATGCGCGTGCGCTCGTCAGCCGCCGCTGACACCTGGGCTTCGATGCCCAGCCCGAGCAGCAGCGCAGCCTGCGTGGCGTAGCCGAGCACGTCGAGGCCCGCCGCGTCGGCGGCCTCCGCGACACGGGTGAAGTCCACCCAGGCGGTGATGTCTTCCATGCCCGGATGCGCGAAGGGATTGTCATGCGCCTGCTGGCGGTAGTGGCAGCGCAGCGTGCCGGCGCTGCGTTGTGGATGGTAGTACTCGCGGCGCGAGGTTCCGTAGTCGATGAACAGCGCCACGCCGCGCTGCAGGCTGCGTGTAACTTCTGCCACCCAGCTTTGGGAGGAGGTACAGACCTCCGAGCAGTAACCGTCAGGCCACTGCACGCTGGCATCGGCGCGCAGCCGCAGCACTTCATCGCGCAGGGTCGGTGTGGCGTCGCGCTCCATCCAGTCGAAGGAACCATCGCGGGTGGTGCATACCCCGTTTTCGAACACCTCGCCGTTGCGCCACGCGAAGCTGCTCACGGGCAGCGCATCCAGCACTTCGTTGGCCAGCAGCGCCCCTTGCCAGGGCTCCGACGGTGGCGCATCGATCCACTCGACGCATTCGGCGAGTGCGTCGGGCAGCGTAGCGATCAATGCACGCTGCCTGGCGCGCAGGTCGGCGCTGATCTCGAGGATGCGATAGCGCTGCAGTGGACGGCCCAGCAAATGCATCGCACTGAGCACATCGAAGGCCAGGCGGCCACTGCCGGCGCCAATCTCCAGCACTTCCCCGCCGCCCAGCGCCGTCAACACCTGGTGGCAATGCTGCGCCAGGCATTGGCCGAACAGCCGCGAGATTTCCGGCGCGGTGGTGAAATCCCCGCCCGCGCCCAGCTTGTGCGCGCCAGCGCTGTAATAGCCCAGACCAGGGGCGTACAGCGCCAGACGCATGTATTCATCGAAAGACAGCCATCCACCGGCAGCCGTCACTGCCTGTCGCAGGCGCTCCCGCAGGCGTTGCGCATGCGTCGCTTCGTGCAGATCTGCCGCCATCGTCATAAGCTCACATTATGGAGCAGTCACTGAAAGACAAGGTCGTCTTGATCACCGGCGGCGCGCGTCGCGTGGGCGCGGCCATCACCCGCAAGTTGCACGCTGCTGGCGCCACCGTGGTGGTGCACTACCACCGCTCTGTGGTCGAGGCGCAAGCGCTGGCCGCCGAGCTGAACGCCGGGCGACCATCTTCGGTGACGCCGCTGGGTGGCAACCTGCTCGATCTCAGCGTGCTGCGTGCCCTGGTGGAAGCGACCATCGCGCGGCATGGGCATCTGGATATCCTCGTGAACAATGCCTCGACGTTTTATCCCACGCCGGTGGGCGAGATTACCGAGGCGCAGTGGAATGACCTGATGGGCACCAATCTGAAAGTGCCGGTATTCCTGTCGCAGGCCGCTGCGCCGCATCTGAAGGCGCGCGAGGGATTGATCCTCAACATCGCCGATATCCACGGGATCCGGCCGCTGCGCTATCACACGGTGTACAGCCCGGCCAAGGCCGGGCTCATCATGCTGACGCAGTCGCTGGCGCGCGAGCTGGCGCCGCAGGTGCGCGTGAATGCCATTGCACCGGGACCGGTGGAATTTCCCGAGAAGGGGCTTACCGATGAGCAGAAGCAGGCCATCATCGACAAGACGCTGCTGAAACGTCGTGGCGCGCCTGATGATATCGCGCGCGCGGCGCTGTTCTTTGCCACCGAGGCCACCTACATCACGGGCCAGATTCTCGCCGTCGACGGCGGACGCAGCGCCAACACCTGATCCCGCGCCATCGCCGACTGCGTCACAGTCGCGCGACATTCCGTTAAATGCGCAGCGCATCGAAGTGCGCGAAATCGCGGCTGTCGCGACCGGCTCACGTCTGAGACTCGCGACAACGTCAGTTACCTCATGCCGCCCTGATACTTCAGCACAGATCTCACCGATTCGCAGGTTGCCCATGCTTCGTTCCACTGCTGGCGTAATTGCGTTGTGCCTGGTGCTGTCCGCTTGCGGACCCACTGGTAACACCGATGCGGGTCCTCCGGGACTGTCGAGCGGCGGCACCAGCAACGGCACGGCCACCGGCACCACGGGCACCACCACCGGTGGCGCGACGATCATGAGTCACAACGCCGGCCAGGACTGCATCTCCTGCCACAAGGCAGGTGGCGCCGGCGCGGGCAAGGGCATCTTCACGGTGGCCGGCACGGTGTACAACAACAATGGCGGCGCGCAGACCAATGCCTCGGTGAGCATCTACGCGGCCGGTACCAACAATGTGCAGGCTACGCTGTCCACGGACGGCCTCGGAAATTTCTGGACCACGCAGATGATCGCAGCGCTGGTGCCGGCATCAGGTCAGACATTGGTGCAGGGCGTGAACGCTGTGGTACGGCCCACCGGCGGCTCGTCGCGCTCCATGCTGGGCGTGATCAGCAATGGTTCGTGCAACTCCTGTCACTCATCCGCGGGTGGCGTGGCCAAGGTGACGGCACAGTTGCTGGATTCGGGTCCCAGCGTTCATACGGCTGCGGTTAGCGGCAACGGGGAATCCGGAGTTTCGACCGCGCAGGCTGCCGAATCGCTGCCGGCACTGGCACAGATTGCCACGGGCACTGCGCATGGTTGCGTGCTGAAAGCCAGTGGCGCGGTAGTGTGTTGGGGCGCAAATGACCAGGGTCAGCTCGGCAATGGCAACACTGACGCTGCGCAGATGTCGGTGGTGTCGCTCCCGGGTGTGACGGCGCTGGGCGCTGCAGGCGACAACACCTGCGCACGCGTGGGCGTGGGCGATGCGGCATCGTTCTACTGCTGGGGCGCTGGCTTCGGCGCAACGCCCGCGCTGGCGGATGCGAAGGCGGAAACCTTGCCCGCCGCACTGGCCGCTTTGCGGGATTCGAGCCCTTCGCTGGCCCACACCTTCACCGCCACGAATGTAGCGGGCCTCGAGTCCATCTCATTCGCACAGATCGCCTCGGCTGCGGATCACAGCTGCGGCATCACCACGGACAATCACGTGAAGTGCTGGGAAGCCACGCACGCCTCGGTGGATATTCCGCTGCTGTAACGCGCGGCGCGCAGAGCGCTGCACTCACCGCATTGATCAGCGCGCTGCTGGCTTCGGCCAGGACGGCGCCTTTTCCAGCATCAATTCACGCAGCGATCTGGGCTTGCGGCCGGTGAGCTTCTCGACGTTATCCGTCACAGCAGAGAGCTGACCCAGCCGGATGGCCCGTCCCAGCGACACCATGCCGTCGCTGCACCAGGGCACGGGCGAGCGCGAGAAATCACCCGTGGCTTCGCGCGGCACGCCCAGCGCATCCCACATGGCGTACATCTCTTCATCGGTGAGATCCACCACTTCGATGGGCACGCCGCTGATCTCGGTGATCAGCGCGGCCACCTGCCGCCAGTTCACGGCTTCGGGGCCGGTGACGTCGTAGGCGGTATTGGGCATGCCGGCGCCTTGCAGCAGCGCAGCTGCCGTGGCGGCCACATCGTCGCGCGTGATGAAGGCCACCGTGCCATTGCCGGTGTTGCCGATACTCTTGCCGGTGGTGATAGCGATAGCGGCCTGGTTCTCGGCCATGGCGTCGCCGTACTGGCTGTTGCGCATGAAATTCCACGCCAGCCCGCTGTCGAGGATGAGCTTCTCGGTGAAGCGATGGTCAGTGATCTCGAAAGAGTTGATGCTCGGGTCGCCGGCACCGAGAAAGGACGTATAGACGATGCGGCCGATCTTCGCGGCCATCGCCGCTTCGATGGCATTGCGATGCTGCGCCTGGCGCACGGTACCCACCTGCATGGCCGACACCATGAACACGGCGTCCATGCCACGCCATGCGGTGGTGAGCGCGGCCGGATCGTCGTAGTCCGCCTTGATGGCGCGCACGCCCTTCGCGCGCCACTCGCCAAGAACGGCTTCGTTGCGGCTGGTGACGGTGATTTCTCCCGCAGGCACGGCTTCGAGCAGGCGCCGCGCGGTCTGTGCGCCGACGTAACCACCAACACCAGTCACTGCATACACGTGTGCATTCCTCGAGTTCGGGTCAAGCTGCGTTCAGATCCCAGGTCTCCGCAATCAGCGGATGTGCGCGCTGATCGAAGCGCTCCCACAGCTCGCCGATGGTGGCACCAGCCGTGGGATGCGGCAAATCCGGTGCCAGTTCTGCCAGCGGCCCGAGCATGAAAGCCCAGCGCAACAGGTCCGGCCGTGGCAGCACCAGCCCCGGGGTTTCCTGCACCACATCGCCGAACAGCAGGATGTCCAGATCCATGGCACGCGGCGCCCACTTCGGCGCGTTGCGTAGCCGGCCGCAGTTCGCCTCCACGGCCTCCAGCTCCGCCTTCAGCACGCGCGGTGACCCTTGCACCGGCAATTCGGCCACGAAGTTGATGAACTCCGGACCTTCGAAGCCGATGGCCGCGTTGCGATAGCAGCGCGAGAAGCGCGCACCGGGATGACGGTGTTTCAGATCACGCGCTGCGCGCAGCAGGTTGCGTTCTGCATCGAGATTGCTGCCGCCGGAGACATAAGCCAGCGTCACGCAAGTCGCCTCGTCAGCCCTTGCGCCGCTCGATGCTCACGCCGACATCACGCGAACCGCGGATGGCGCCGGGCTTGTTCACCGACAGCCTGATCCACGCGATGGAGAATTCATCCAGCAGAGTCATCGCGAGCTTGTGCGCCAGCGTTTCCACCAGATGAAACTGCGCCTCGCTCACGAAGCCGATGATGCGCTTGGCGATGCTCTTGTAATCCACCGTGTCTTGCACCGTGTCGCTGCTGGCGGCGCGCGCGCAGTCCACGGGAATCTCGATGTCGATGACCACCGTCTGCTTGACGTGGCGTTCCCATTCGAAAAAGCCGATCGTGGTCTCGACCGCAAGACCACGCAGGAAAACAGTATCAGGCTGCATCGGAAACCCTTCAGTGAACGCCGGGGGCGCGCAGCGACATCAGCGGCCACTGTGCACGTGCCTCGATCGCGAGATGCTCTGCGGCCCCGCCCTGCTTCAGGCGCGCCAGCCCCGCCACCGCAATCATCGCGGCATTATCCGTGCAGAACTCGAAGCGCGGAAAGTAAATCTCCGCGCCACGGGCAGTGGCTGCCGCCTGCAGCGCCCCGCGCAAGGCGCGATTGGCGCTGACTCCACCGGCCACGACCAGATGCGCAAGGGCGGTTTCGTCCAGCGCACGCGCGGTCTTGCCCACCAGCGTGTCGACGATGGCGTCCTGTACGCCACGGGCGATGTTGGCGCGCAGCTCATCATTCATTGCGGCGCCGGCTTCGCGCACCGCCAGCATCACCGCAGTTTTCAGGCCGGAAAAGCTGAACTCGAAGCCGGCGCGATCGAGCATGGGGCGCGGAAAATCGAATGCACCGGGACGGCCTGTTTCTGCCAGCCGTGCGAGTTCAGGGCCGCCGGGATACGGCAATCCCAGCAACTTCGCGGATTTGTCGAAGGCCTCACCCGCAGCGTCATCACGCGTTTCACCGAGCAGCTGGTAATCGCCCAGCGCACGGACCACGATGAGCATGGTGTGGCCGCCGGAAACCAGCAGTGCCAGATGGGGAAACGGAGGGGCACGTTCTTCCAGAAGGGGCGCCAGCAGATGGCCCTCCAGGTGGTGCACGGGCACGGCCGGTACCCCCAACGCATAGGCCATGCTCCGTCCCAGTGCGGCACCGGTGAGCAGCGCCCCCACCAGGCCGGGTCCGGCGGTGTAAGCCACGCCGTCTAGCTCGGCCGCTGTAGTCCCCGCCTTCGCAAGTGCCTGACGGACAAGGGGAAGCAGTCGCTGCACATGGTCGCGCGAGGCCAGTTCCGGCACCACGCCGCCGTACAGCCGATGCAGGTCGACCTGGCTGAACAGCTCGTGCGACAGCAGGCCGCGGGCCTCGTCCAGCACCGCTACCGCGCTTTCGTCACAGGATGATTCGATCCCCAGAATCCGCAATGGACACCCACGCTTTGAGCCTTTAGAATCCCGCACCCGTTTTTGAAGGCGTCATCGCATTCAAAAACAAAGACTTACCAACCATCTACCTCAAGAGAGCTTTCGAGGTTTTATGCCGAGCGTGCGAGTCCGTGAGAATGAGTATTTCGACGTTGCCCTGCGTCGCTTCAAGCGCGCCTGTGAAAAGGCGGGCGTTCTCGCAGAGCTGCGCCGGCGCGAATTCTACGAGAAGCCCACGCAGGAGCGTAAGCGCAAGAAGGCTGCTGCCGTGAAGCGGCATGCCAAGCGCAGCAATCCGCGCGGCGCCGAAGCGCGTCCCGCCCGCGCCTTCTAAGAGCGCTTAAGTGACTCTCAAAGAGCGCATCACCGAGGACATGAAGTCCGCGATGCGCTCCGGCGAAAAAGAGCGCCTCGCGACGATCCGTCTGATCACTGCGGGCATCAAGCAGCGCGAAGTCGACGAGCGCATCACGCTCGATGATGTGCAGGTGCTCTCGGTCATCGAGAAGATGATCAAGCAGAGAAAGGAATCCATCACGCAGTTCGAGGCCGGTGGTCGCGCCGATCTGGTGGCGAAGGAAAACGCCGAACTCGCCGTGCTCACTGCGTATCAGCCTGCGCAGCTCGGCGAAGCCGAAGTCGATGGCCTCATCGCCGCGGCCATCACCGCCACCGGGGCCGCTTCGATCAAGGACATGGGCAAGGTCGTGGCTCATGTGAAGACTGCCGCGGCCGGTCGCGCCGACATGGCTGCGGTCAGTGCGCGCGTGAAAGCCAAGCTGGCTTCCTGAAGCCACACACCGGAGCCATCACATGGGCCGCGGACTGCTGTTTGCCATCGTTCTGGTCGTCGTAATCGGCGTGATTCTCAGCATCGTTCGACGCAAGGGCGGCGGCGACCGCTGATTCCTGGCTCGTGGCGTGGCCGCGTTAGCGGCAACCACCGTTGCTGATCGTCTCTCTCGAAAGGGATAGACCACTCCCCCTCCCCTGATGCCCTCGCCACCCACCGTCTGGTGAATGGGCGCGCGGCCTTGTGCCGCCCATGATTCTCCCCACGAGCTGACAGCTCCTCCGCAATCCGATTCAGGGAGAATCACATGACCGACCCCCGCCCCACTCCGTCCTCCAATCGCACCGTGGCCATCCGCGCTGCGGTTCTTTCTGCGCTCGGCCTCGCGGTCGCCCTGCCGCTGCTGCTGACTTCGCATGGCTCCGATGCGGCCCAGGCCGCGCCGGCAGCACTGGCCCCCACGGCGCCACAGGTAAGCGTGGCCACGGTACTGGAGCGGCAGGTCACCGACTTCCAGGAATTCACCGGTCGCGTCGAAGCGGTGGAGCGTGTCGAGCTGCGGCCACGCGTTTCCGGCTACGTCGAGTCGGTGGCCTTCCGTGAAGGCACCGAGGTGAAGAAGGGCGATGTGCTCTTCGTCATCGATGCGCGGCCTTATGAAGCGACGCTGAAGCATGCGCGTGCGGAACTGGAACGGGCGCAGAGCGCGGCACGACAGGCCCAGGGCGAGCGTGAACGCGCTGTGAAACTGCTCGCGCTGCGGGCGCTGTCGCAGGAAGAATTCGATGCGCGCACTTCTGGCAGTGAGAAGGCCAGCGCGGACGTGCAGGCGGCACAGGCCGCAGTAGAAGCCGCGGAACTGGATCTGAACTTCACGCGCGTGCGTGCGCCCATCAGCGGCATGGTGGGCCGGGCCGAGATCACCGCCGGCAACTTCGTCAATCGCGGCGAGACACTGCTGACGCTGCTGGTGTCGGTGGATCCGGTGTATGTGCGCTTCGAAGGCGACGAGGCCGCCTACCTGAAGCAGGCGCAGAACCTGCGTGCGCAGGCGCGCAGCGCAGCTGGCGCATCGAAGATCGCCGCGCCCGTGTTGGTGGGGCTCGCCAATGAAACCGGCTACCCGCACCAGGGTGAACTGGTGTTCACGGACAACGAACTGGACACCGCAACCGGCACCATCCGTGCCCGCGCCAAGCTGAACAACCGCGACCGGCTCTTTACCCCCGGACTGTTCGCGCGCGTGAAGCTTGGCGAGGGCGCGAGTCATTCGGCCGTGCTCATCGAAGACAACGCCGTAGGCACGGATCAGACACGCCGCTTCGTCTACGTAGTCGGCGCAGACAACAAGGTGGAGTACCGCGAAGTGGGCCTCGGCCCGCTGTTCGAGGGACTGCGCGTGGTCGACCACGGCCTCAACGTCGGCGAGCGCATCGTGGTGAATGGCCTGCAGCGCGTGCGTCCCGGCGCAACCATCAACCCGCAGCAGGTGGCCATGCGCCTGCCCGCGAATGAGGAGCGCCAGCAGATGCTGGCGAACGCAAGACCGTGAACATTTCGAAATTCTTCATTGAACGGCCGGTATTCGCGGCCGTACTTTCCGGCTTCATCCTGATCGCGGGTGCGATCTCGCTGTTCAAGCTGCCGGTCAGCGAATATCCGGAAGTAGTGCCGCCATCGATCGTGGTGCGCGCTTCGTATCCGGGTGCAAATCCGCAGGTGATCTCCGAGACGGTGGCAGGGCCACTGGAACAGGAGATCGTTGGTGTTGAAGACATGCTCTATATGTCTTCGCAGGCCACGCTGGATGGCAATCTCAATCTGACCATCACCTTCCGCATTGGCACGGACATCGACCGCGCGCAGGTGCAGGTGCAGAACCGTGTCTCCTCGGCACTGCCGCGTTTGCCGGAAGAAGTGCGTCAGCTCGGCGTCTCGACCACCAAGACTTCACCCGACCTGATGATGGCGGTGAACCTGGTGTCGAAGGATCACCGCTACGACGCGCTGTACCTGCGCAACTACGCCGTGCTGAACGTGAAGGACGAGCTGGCGCGGCTGCCCGGCATGGGCAGCGTGCAGGTGTTCGGCGCCGGCGACTACGCCATGCGCATCTGGATCGATCCGGAGAAGCTCGCCGTGCGCGGGCTCACCACCGGTGATGTGGCGCGCGCCATTCGCGAACAGAACATCCAGGTGGCCGCGGGCCAGATCGCGGCCCCGCCTTCACCGGGCGCTGAATTCCAGATTGCGCTCGACACCATGGGCCGGCTGCAGGATGAACAGCAGTTCCGCGACATCGTCATCAAGACCGGCGCGGGCGGTGAAGTGCTGCGCCTCGGCGATGTGGCGCGCGTGGAAATGGGCGCGAACACTTATGCACTGCGCGGCCGCGTCGACCACGACGAGACCGTGACCATTCCGATCTATCAGGCGCCGGGTTCCAATGCGCTGGAACTGGCCGGCAAGGTGCGCGCCACCATGGACCGCCTGCGCGGCCAATTCCCCGCCGGCATGGACTACCGCATCATCTACGATCCGACGGTCTTCGTGCGCCAGTCAATCGACAGCGTCATCGTCACGTTGCTCGAAGCCATCGGTCTCGTCGTGCTGGTGGTGATTCTCTTCCTGCAGACCTGGCGCGCGTCGATCATCCCGCTGGTGGCCGTGCCGGTGTCGGTGGTGGGCAGCTTCGCGGTGCTGCATGCGCTGGGCTTCTCCATCAACACACTGTCGCTGTTCGGCCTGGTGCTGGCCATCGGCATCGTGGTGGATGATGCCATCGTGGTGGTGGAGAACGTCGAGCGCCACATCGCCAACGGGCT
>Ga0134124_10001063_pt1 | contig 21977 bp, 20 predicted proteins | sample KB304_FD_96880 | JGI IMG/M metagenome (GOLD analysis project Ga0134124, IMG submission 96880) | Terrestrial soil microbial communities without Nitrogen fertilizer from Kellogg Biological Station, Michigan, USA - KB3-0-4 | ecosystem: Environmental > Terrestrial > Soil > Unclassified ... | reverse complement strand
GCCAGCGCCCGGCTTGCGCTTCCCGCCAAATCCCGCAATGAATGGGCTTAAATAAACAGGGCGGCAGAACCAATGCCGGCTCAAGCCGGCGCTCAACGCACACCGGGAGGAATTGAGGATGAAGACATTCATTTATGCCACGACGGCCGCGGCGGCTCTCTTGACCGCGGGCGCGCCGGCCATGGCCTGGGAACCGACCAAGCCGGTCGAAATCGTAGTGGCGGCGGGTGCCGGCGGCGCCTCCGACCAGATGGCGCGCATGATCCAGGCCGCGGTCCAGAAGAACAATCTGATGAAGCAGCCGCTGATCGTGACGCTCAAGGGCGGTGCGTCGGGCGCGGAAGCGCTGATGTACATGAAGTCGAGCGATGGCGATCCGAACAAGCTGCTGCTTGCGTATTCGCTGATCTACATGCTGCCGCTATCGGCCAAGCTGCCGTTCAACTGGCGCGATCTGTCGCCGGTGGCGGTCACGGCGTTCGATGAATTCGTGCTGTGGGACAACACCACGATGAAGGAAGCGAACGTCAAGGAGTTTATCGCTTCGGCCAAGGCGGCCAACCCGCCGTTCAAGATGGGCGGCACCGGCTCCAAGCGCGAGGACCAGATCCTCACGGTCTTCATGGAGAAGAAGACCGGCGCCAAGTTCGCCTATCTGCCCTACAAGTCCGGCGGCGAGGCGGCGACCCAGCTCGTCGGCAATCACAGCCAGGCCAACGTCAACAATCCGTCGGAAAACCTCGAAGTGTGGCGCGCCGGCCAGGTGCGGGCGCTCTGCGTCTTCAGCCCGGAGCGCATCGCCTACAAGACCAAAGTCACCGACAAGCAGTCTTGGAACGACATCCCGACCTGCAAGGAGGAAGGGCTCGATGTGCAGTACCAGATGCTGCGGGCCTTCTTCCTGCCCGGCAAGGTACAGCCGGATCAGGTCGCCTTCTACGAGGATCTGCTCAAGAAGGTTGGGCAGACCACCGAATACAAGGACTACATGGAAAAGCAGGCGCTCAAGCCTGCCTTCATCACCGGCAAGGACATGCTCAAGTTCCTTGAGGAAGACGACAAGCTCAACGCCAGCCTGATGAACGAGGCCGGCTTCGTCGCGAAGTAAGCTTCTTACCTCTCCCATAGGGAGAGGTCGCGAGCGAAGCGAGCGGGTGAGGGGTTAGAGCTTATCGAGAGTCACTTGCCCCCTCACCCCAACCCTCTCCCCCAAGGGGAGAGGGAGTCCGAACGACGGTACCTTCCTAACAAGAACGAAATAAATGTCCCAAGTCGAAAACGAAATCGTCGTTGAGGATCCGGATGCGCCGTCAGAGGATTCTCCGCCCGTTACCAGTACGCGCACGGTGGAAGTCGTCGTCTACCTGCTGCTGCTCGCGCTTGCCGCGTTGATGGGCTTCGACAACTGGCGCACCGGCAACGGCTGGGAATCGGACGGCCCGCAGGCCGGTTATTTCCCGTTCTATCTCTCGCTCATACTCGCCGGCGCCAGCCTATTCGGCCTGGTCACGCTGCTGATGAGTGGCGCCGACAAAGACAAGGTTTTCGTGACGCGCGACCAGCTCTGGCGCGTGACTCAGGTGTTCGTCCCCACCTTCCTGTACTGCCTGTTCACGCAATGGCTCGGGCTCTACGTCGCGAGCTTTCTGCTGATCGCCGGCTTCATGGGATGGGTCGGCCGCATCGCCTGGTGGAAGTCGGTGCTGATCGCCTTTATTTTCTCGCTCATCATGTTCGTTACCTTCGACATCGCCTTCGACGTGATCATGCCGAAGGGGCCGCTCGAAGCCTTCTTCGGTTATTGAGGCCCAGGCTATGGAAGCATTAGGACTGCTCATCCAGGGCTTCGGCGTCCTGCTGACCTTCAAGACGCTGTCGCTGATGATGGTCGGGCTGGTGCTCGGCATTTTCGTCGGCGTGCTGCCGGGTCTCGGCGGCCCCAACGGCGTCGCCATCCTGCTGCCGCTCACCTTCACGATGGACCCGACCTCGGCCATCGTGATGCTGTCCTGCATCTATTGGGGCGCGCTGTTCGGCGGCGCCATCACGTCCATCCTGTTCAACATTCCCGGTGAAGCCTGGTCGGTGGCCACCACCTTCGACGGCTATCCGATGGCGCAGCAGGGCAAGGCGGCCGAAGCGCTGACGGCGGCCTTTACGTCGTCGTTCATCGGCTCGCTGTTCGCGGTGATGCTCATCACCTTCCTGGCGCCCGGCATCGCCTCGTTTGCGCTGCGGTTCGGGCCGCCGGAATTCTTCGCGGTCTATCTACTGACCTTCTGCTCGTTCGTCGGGCTCGGCCGCGAGGCCAAGCACAAGACCATCATCTCGATGGCGCTCGGCCTGCTGCTCGCCGGCGTCGGCATGGACACCGTGTCCGGCCAGTTGCGCATGACCTTCGGCTACAGCGATCTCTTGCGCGGCATCAACTTCCTGGTGGCGGTGATCGGCCTGTTCGGCATCAGCGAAATTCTGCTCACCATGGAGGAGCGGCTGGCGTTGCGCGGACACGCCGCGCGCATCAGCCTGCGCGTGCTGTGGACGGTGTGGAAGGACCTGCCGAAATACTGGGTGACGCTGCTGCGCTCCTCGGTGATCGGCGCCTGGCTCGGCATCACGCCGGGCGGTGCGATCGCCGCGTCGTTCATGGGCTACAACCTCGCCAAGCGCTTCTCCAAGGATCCGGAGAGCTTCGGACACGGCCGCATCGAGGGCGTGTTCGCGCCGGAAACGGCGGCGCATGCCTCCGGCACCGCGGCGCTGCTGCCGATGCTGGCGCTCGGCATTCCCGGCTCCGGCACGGCCGCGATCCTGCTCGGCGGCCTCATGGTTTGGGGCCTCAATCCGGGCCCGCTGCTGTTCGTGGAACACAAGGATTTCGTCTGGGGCCTGATCGCCTCGATGTATCTCGGCAATATCGTCGGCCTCGTGATGGTGCTGTCGACGGTGCCGGTTTTTGCCGCCGTGCTGCGCGTGCCGTTTGCGGCTATCGCGCCGATGATCGTCGTGTCCTGCGCGATCGGCGCCTACGCCATTCAGAACGCGATGTTCGATATCTGGCTGATGCTGCTGTTCGGCGTTGTCGGCTACGTGTTCAAGAAGGTCGGCATCCCGCTGGCGCCGTTCACGCTCGCACTGGTGCTCGGCAGCCGCGCCGAGGATGCCTTCCGGCTCGCCATGATCGGCGCCGGCGGCGATATGCGCGTGTTCTGGTCGAACGGCCTGGTCGGCTCGATCACCACGCTCGCCATCATCCTGCTGTTCTGGCCGGTAATTTCGACGCTGATCGGCCGGGCGAGAGGCATGCTGATGCCGGCTAAGCGCGCGGGGTAATTAAGGCTTGCGGCCCCAGAAAATCTCGATCCCCTTCCAGACGAAATGGTCCGGATCGACGACCAGGCCCTTGAACGCCATGGCGAGGTCCTGCGGGCTGTAATAGGGGAAATCCTCCAGCTTCCAGCCGACCCTGGAGAGCAGCTTGTCGAAGACGTACTCGATGTGCATGTCGAGTTCGATTTTCATCTTGGTTTCCGGGCTATAGGCGATCTCGGCCAGCACGATATTGCGGCCGCGCTTCATCACACGCAGCATGTCCGCGCCGGTCTCCGTCCAGTTGTCGGTATGCTGCACGCCTTGCAGGCAGACGGCGCAGTCGAAGCTGTCGTCCGGGATGTCGCGCGTATAGGTCCAGGCCCAGGTGGCGAGCTGGCCGCCGCGGCCGCGCCGCTTGGCGATGTAGTTGTCGCGCGCCTCGTCGGTGATGTCGAAAACCTTGATCTCGCCGGACGCGCCGATCCTTTTGCGTATGTCGTCGACAAAACCGCAGGGTTCGATGCATTCGCCGACGACCAGTACTTTGTCGCCTTCACGCAGTTCGAGGCGGTCGTAGATAACGTTGCGGGCGACCTCGGCTTTTCGCCACATGAAGGGCAGGCCGCCGAGCAGGACCGCGCGGCACCAGCGCTCCTGCTCCTTCGGATCCGTAATGACTTCGCCGAACCGGCGCACGTCATAGGGCTGCATCCAGGCCCAGGGATCTTCGTTTTCCATACCACTCATGATTCAATTCACTTTCAGACCGAGTTCGGTGACCATCTTTCCCCACTTCGCGACCTCGGACTTGAACATCGTCTGCGCTTCGGCCTGCGTCCCGCTGACCGGATCGAAGCCGAGCGATGTGAGGCGCTGCTGTATGCCGGGTTCCTTGACGATGGCGTCGATCGCGTCGTGCAGCTTGGCCGTCACATCGGGCGGCGTTTTCGCCGGCACGAAGAAGCCGACCCAAGAGGCGGCAGTGAAGCCCGGAAATCCACCCTCGACGAAAGTCGGCACGCCGGGAGTGACCGCGATCCGCTTCTCGCTGGCCATCGCGATCCCTTTGAGCCTTCCACCGTTAATCTGCGCCGCAACGCCGCCGCCGACGGTCGCCGCCAGCAGATCGATGTGGCCGGCGGTTGCCGCATTCATAGCGGGCGCGCCGCCTTGGAATGGCACGTGGGTGGCCGGCACTTTGGCAATCACCTTGAGGAAATACTCGGCCGCGATGTGGGAGCCGCTACCGGCGCCGGCGCTGCCGAAATTGATCGGCTTGCCCTGCATGGCCTTGAGGAATTCGCCGATAGTATTGGCCTGCGTATTGGGCGGGGCGGAGAACGATTCCGGGCTCGCCGCGGCGATCGCGACTGTCGTGAAATCCTCGGTCGTAAAGCCCTTGTTGCTATGCAGTGTCTCGTTGATCGCGAGCGCGGTCGTCGTGACCAGGAGCGTGTAGCCGTCGGCTGCCGACGTGGCGACGGTCTTGGCGGCGATATTGCCGCCCGCCCCGCCGCGATTTTCCACGACCACCGCGCGACCCAACCGCTCGGCGAGCTTTTGGCCGACCAGGCGGCCGATGCTGTCGGCGACTCCGCCGGCAGCGAAACCGACGACGAATGTGATGTTACGGTCTGGAAAGGTCTGCGCGCAGGCGGGTGCTGCTTGCAAACCGGCGAACGCCAAAGCCATCGCCAGAGCATCTCTCAAGGCGCGACGTCGTGACATTGAATCCCCCCAACGCTTATCGGCAGCGGATTACTTATTTTTCGAAGAGTTTTCCATCGCCCTGCGGGATTAACAAGGGCATACGAAATATGGCCTATATCGGAGCGGTTCGCCGACGTCGCCACGGCCTTGTCGCACCGGTTTATTCCGCCGGCTCCGGCTGGCTGCGGACAGGAAGTGTTTTGCGGATGCGCGGCATCGCCAGCCGCGCCACGATCGGGATCACCAAGAGGCTGCAGATCGGCGACAGCAGCATGCCGCCGACGATGACGCAGGCGAGCGGCTGCTGCACCTGCGAGCCGATGCCGGTGGAGATCGCCGCCGGCACCAGGCCGATGCAGGCGGAAAATCCGGTCATAAAAATCTGGCGCATGCGGGTCTGCGCCGCGCCGATGATGGCTTCGTCCTCGTTGTGGCCTTCCTCGAGGCTGCGGCGGATATATGAGACCAGCAGAATCCCGTCCATTGCCGAAACGCCGAACAGCGAGATGAACCCGACCGCCGCGGACACGCTGGTGTTCAGTCCGAAGACATAAAGTCCGAGAATACCGCCGCAGGCGGCAAAAGGAATCCCTGAGAGCGCGATCAGGCTGTCGCGGATCGAATTGAACAGGCTGTAGAGCAGCATCATGATCAGCAGCAGGCTGACCGGCACGATGATGGCGAGCCGCTTCTTGGCTTCGACCAGCGCGCCGAACTCGCCCGACCATTCCAGCCGATAGCCGTCCTTGAGCTCGACGTTCTTCGCCACACGCGCCTGCGCCTCGGCCACCGCCGAGCCGAGATCGCGGCCGCGCACGCTGTATTTGATCGGCACGAAGCGCTGTGTGTTCTGCCGATAGATATAGGCGGCGCCGGTTTCCAGCCGCACCGAAGCAAGATCGCCGAGCGCGATATAGGCGGTCGGGGACTTGGGATCGGGGTTCGGCAACGCCACCGGAACCGAGCGGATGGCGTCGATATTGTCGCGGAACTGTGCGGCGAGCCGCACGGTGAGCGGGAAGTTCATTTCGCCGTCGTAGACGCGGGTCGCTTCCTGGCCGCCGATCGCCGCCTGCACCACCGTGTTCATGTCGCTGACAGTGATGCCGTAGCGGGCGGCCTTGGCGCGGTCGACCTCAATGACGAGATTGGGCTGCCCGAGCAGGCTGAATGCGCCGACGTCCTGGATGCCCGGCACCTTGTTCAGCTCGGTGGTGACCGCTTTCGACAGTCTTTCCAGCTCAGCCAGATCACGGCCGAACACCTTAACCGAGTTCTCGCCTTTCACGCCGGAAACGGCTTCCTCGATGTTGTCCTGGATGTACTGCGAGAAGTTGAAGTCGACGCCGATGAATTCTTCTTCCAGGCGCGCCGACAATTCCTTGACCAGCTTCGGCTTGGTCAACCCGTCCGGCCATTCGTCGAAGGGCTTCAGCGGCACGAAGAATTCGGCAACGAAAGAGCCGTCCGGATCGGTGGCGTCCTCGCCGCGGCCCTGCTCGGACACGACCGTCTTCACCGGCGGATAGCTGGCGATCACCTTGCGGATTTTATTGACCGTATCGCGCCCGGCATCGAGCGTGATGGTCGGCGGCAGCAGCGCGCGGATCCAGAGATTGCCTTCCTCGAGCTTCGGCAGGAATTCGGTGCCGAGCCGCATGCTCAATCCGCCGCAGATCACCAGGAAGGCGACCGCGACCATGGCGGCCATGCGCGCGTTGCGTACGGCGAGCTCCAGGATCGGCTGGTAGATCGCGCGCACCCTGCGCACCAGCCAGGTCTCGACCTCGTCCACCTTCTCGGGCAGCAGCAGCGACGACATCACCGGCGTCACGGTGAACGTGGCGATCACCGCGCCGAGCAGGGCGTAGGCGTAGGTACGCGACATCGGGCCGAAAATCTGACCCTCGACGCCCTGCATGGTGAACAGCGGGATGAAGGCGGCGATGGTGATGATCACCGAGAAGAGGATGGCTTTGTCGACTTCGACTGCTGCCGTGAGGATGCGGTGCAGCCGGTCGCTCATGCTGGCGTGTTCATTCGGATGGCGCGCCGAATGATGGGCGAGGTGGCGGAAGATGTTCTCCACCATGATCACGGTGCCGTCGACGATAATGCCGAGATCGATGGCGCCGACCGACAGCAGGTTGGCGGAGTCGCCGCGCATCACCGTAATCAGCACGGCGAGGAACAGCGCCACGGGAATAGTCGCGGCCACAATCAACGCGCAGCGCAGGTTGCCGAGGAATACCCACTGGATCATGAAGATCAGCGCGATGCCGAACAGCATGTTGTGCATCACCGTGCGCACGGTGATGGCGACGAGATCGCCGCGATCGTAGAACGCGTCGATCTTGACGCCCGGCGGCAGGCTGCCGTCGGTGTTGATACGCTCGACGGCCTCGCGCACGCGCGTTACCACATCCATGGTGCGCTCGAGCTTTTGCATCAGCACGATGCCGAAGATGATGTCGTCTTCGTTGTCGCGCGAGGCGATGCCGAGGCGCGGCGTGAAGCCGATCTGGATGCGGGCGACGTCGGACAAGACCACCGGCAGGCCGCCCTGCTGGCTGAGCACGATGTTGCCGATGTCGGCGAGCGAGCCGAGTACGCCGACGCCGCGTACGTTTACCGACTGCTCGCCCACCGCGATGGTGCGGCCGCCCACGTTGGCGTTGCTGGTGGAGATCGCCTGGATGATTTGCGGCAGCGTCAGCCCGTAGGCGCGCATGCGATCCAGATCGATTTCGGCCTGATATTCCTTGGTCTTGCCGCCGAGCACGGAAACGTCGGCCACGCCCGGCACGATGCGTAATTTGCGCTCCACCACCCAGTCCTGCAGCGTCTTGAGCTGGATCAGGTCCATGCCGGGCGGACCCTTGAGCTGGTAGCGCAGAATTTCGCTGATGCCGCCGGCCGGCGAGATCACCGGCGTCACGGTTTGCGGCAGCGAGGCGTCCTTGAGCCGGTTGGTGACCTGCTGGCGCACGAAATTGTAGTCGCGGCCGTATTCGAACTGCAGGCGGATGAAGCCGAGCGCGAACACCGTGTTGGAGCGGATGTAGGCGAGCCCCGGCGTCGAGGCGACGGCGATTTCCAGCGGAATGGTGACGTAGCGCTCAACCTCTTCCGGCGACTGGCCGGGATACTGCGCGATGATCTCGATGATCGGCGGCGCCGGGTCCGGATAGGCTTCGACGTTCAGCGCGGTGAAACCGGCATAGCCGATGCCGATGAAGACCGCGAAGGCGACCAGCGCGAGAGGCCGCCGCGACAGGCAGAGCGCGATCAGATGCCGAAGCATTGCCGCTTAGCTTTCTGCGGCCGCGCGGTCGATAAATAGCCCGCCTTTGATCACGACTTTCTCGCCGATCTGAAGGCCGTCGAGCACCTGCACCATGTTGCCGTTGGTGAGGCCGATCTTGATCTTGCGCCGTTCGACCGACTTGTCCTCGCGGGCGACCCAGACGCGAGCCTCGTTGCCTTCATAAATGATGGCGTCGCGCGGCACCGCCGGCGAGTGATCGCCGTCGCGGGTCAGGATGGTGACGCTCGCGAACATCTCCGGCTTTAGCACGCCTTCCGCGTTGTCGATGGTGGCACGCACCAGCAGCCGGCGCGTGGCGGCATCGAACGAGGTGGCGACGTAGGCGATGCTGGCGTCGAAGGTCCGGTTCGGGAATGCCAGCACACGGAAGCGCAACGGCGCGCCGACCCGGATATTCGGCGCCTCCGACTCCCGCACATAGGCCACCAGCCAGACGGTCGACAGGTCGCCGATCACGTAGGTGGCGTCATTGGCGCCGGCGCTGTTCGAGGTCGTGTTGATGTACTGACCGGGACCGACCTTGCGCTGCACGACCGTGCCGGCGATCGGCGAGTGAATCGTCGTCAGGGGGTTGATCGCGCCGGTCTCGCCGAAGGTGGTGATTTCGTCGTCGGTCTTGCCGAGGATGCGCAGGCGATTGCGCACGGCCTCGAGCGAAATCTGCGCCGAGCGGACGTCGTTCTGCGCCGACAGCAGGTTTGCCTGTGACTGCTGCAGATCGCGCAACGGGCCGGCTTTTGTGTCGTACAGCGACTTGTTCTGCTGCTCGACGATCTTGGCGAGGTTGAGTGCGGCGTTGGCCTTGTTCAAACCGGAGACGGCGGTGATGTAGTCATTCTGCGCCTGCACCATGTCCGGCGATTCAACTGAGAACAGCGGCTGGTCGGGGGTGACCGTGTCGCCGGGCTTGGCGAACAGCCGTACCACGCGGCCGGCATAGGGCGAATAGACCAAAGTCGCGCGGTCCTCATCGACCGCGATCTTGCCTTCGGTCAGATGCTCGGCGCGGAAAACCTGTTCGCCCACCGGCTCGGTGGCAAGCGACGCCCACTGCTTCGATATCGGGTAATAGAGATCGCCGACTCTGCGGCCTTGCTCAGCAAGCTCGACCGGCGCGGCCTTGTCGGCGCGGTGCGCAAGCGTGTTTGCGGCCACGGCGAGCAGAATACACACGACTAACGCAACGGCGGCGAGCACGCTTTTCGGCGCGCGCGCGAGCCGCAAACTAATCTCAGGCATGAGCTTCCCGACTGTGCGATCCAAGGTCCCCCTCCCGGATCGTACCCCCACTAAGCAGGCTTATAGCGCCTGTGACTTGCTGCGATATTACCGCGAAATAAACTTTGCGGCCGGGTACTTCAAGTTCCGGCAGTGGGCTAGTCGTGCACTATCCGAGTACCGACCGATGCCGTCATGCTATATTTGCTGCAGTGCAGTAATAGCAAGTGCTGCGTCATGGCGCCCGGTATGAAACCCGTGACAATCGAATACGCTCTGATTCGTTTTTGACGTTGTGGGGACCCGCAGTGCGGTACAGGTGGATTTCAGGCGTTGCTTTTGCAGCAGTGGCCTGGCTCGGCATAGGCGCAGCGGCCGCCCAAAACATCAGCCAGCAGCAGAGCACTGGGCCGGGGGAAGCCTCGATCGCCGACCTGTTGCCGCACAAAGGCGATCCGTTCGGTCTGCGCAAATGGCTGGAGGACCGCGGCACGACGCTGACCGTGTTCTACACCAACGACGTGCTTGGCAACGTCTCAGGCGGCATCAAGCGCGGCGCCATTGACCAGGGCAAAGTCGAGCTGCAGGTCGCCACCGATTTGAACAAGGCGATCGGGCTTAAAGATTTCACGCTCTACTGGAACGCCTTCCAGATCCACAACACCGGACGCATGCGGCGCGACTATGCCGGCGGCATCAACACCATCGCCGCCATCGAAGCGAATGCAACGACGCGCTTGTCCGAGCTGTGGCTGGAAAAGAGCTTTCTCGACGGACACGCGAGCTTCCGCATCGGCCAGCTTACGGCCGACAGCGAGTTCTTCTTTGCCGATACGAGTACGATGTTCCTGCAGAGCGACTATCCGACTATTGCCGCGTCCAATCAGCCCGGGGGCGGGCCGGCCTATCCGCTGTCGACGCCGGGCGCGCGCCTGCGCTTCGATCTGGGGCCGAAGAAAGACACCACGCTGCTGTTCGCGGTTTTCAACGGCGATCCGGCGGGGCCCTGTACGGGCGACCCCGACACCTGCAATCGCTACGGCACGAATTTCCGCGTGCGCGATCCCGCTTTGCTCTTTGCCGAGGCGCAGTTTCGCAGAAACCAGGATAAGAACGACACCGGCCTTGCCGGTCAGATAAAGATCGGCGGCTGGAGTCATCTCGGCCAGTTCGCCGATCAGCGCTTCGACCTCAATGGCGTGCCGCTCGCCAATCCCGCCAGCAGCGGCAATCCGGCCCAGCACCGCGGCGATTACGGCATCTACGGCATCGTCGACCAGCAGCTCTATCGGCCCAAGGGCGGCAACGCCGCGAGCGGCATTTCAGTCTATACGCGGGTCTCGGTCAGCCCGTCCGATCGCAATCTGGTCGGCACTTATGTCGACGGCGGCGTCGTATTCAACAATCTGGTGCCGAAGCGGCCGGACGACAAATTCGGCGCGGCCTTCATCTATGCGCGCTTCGCGGACGGAGTCCGTGGCTTCGATCAGGACCGGCGTGCCTTCGGCACGTTGCTGACGCCGGCGCGCGACTACGAGGCCAATCTCGAACTCACTTACGTGGCGCAGATTGTGCCGGGTTGGACTGTCCAGCCGGTCTTCACCTACATCTGGCATCCGAGCGGCACCGGGGTCCGCTATCCGGACGCGCGCATCGCCGGCGTGCGGTCGATCATCAAGTACTGACGTCAGAACGAATCGACCCGCCCGGACGGGGACTGACCGGGCGGGTCTTTCGGATCGGCGTTGGATGGACGGGGGGTGGGGTGACGCCGATCTGAGGGCCGGAATTAGTAGTCGCAAACCTTGATGGTGCGCACGTTGCCCCAGTAATCGACGCGCTGGATGAAGCGGCAGTCGCGGTAGCCGTAGCCATAGCCGTAGGAATTGGCGGCGGCGATGCCGACCAGCGCACCGGCGGCGACACCGGCTCCGACCCAGCCCCACTTCGGCTTGGCTTGGGCTTCGCTGCTGACGGCGGTCAGACTGGCGGCGAGGGTGAGGGCGGCAAACACGGCGGCGATTGTCTTGGACTTGGTCATGGCGGGCTCCCTGTGGGTTCGAATTGTGGGCGGCCGTCTTGGCCGCATGCCCATAGGTCGCAAGCCCCCGCGAAAAGGTTCAAAGCCCTCGGGGACGGTTTACGGGGTCAGGTCCCTAACAGTTGCGCCAGCCATTCGGGCCGAAAATTAAACCCGAGAAAGCCCGCAATTCCGAAGGTTATTCCGATCGCGCCAGAGCCCCAGGCCACATAGAGCAGCCAAAAACTGTCCGCCAAGGCCGCGACCGCGGCTAACGCGACGGCGATCGAGGAAAAGGCGTCCGACATGTCGAACTGATCGTCGCGAAAATTGAGCCGGTCGTATTCCTTCTCCAGGCCTTCGGCCTTGGCGCGGGTCTCTTTCGAGCGCCCCTCGTATTTTTTGATGTCGGCCTCGTATTCCGCCGCCTGCTTGGCAGCCAGCGCGCGGTCGAAATTGCCCGCCGTTTCCAGCAGCCGTAGTTGCGCCAGCCCGTTCTCATCGACATGCAGCTTGACGCGCGCGGCCTGATATTCCGACCAAGCGTCGACGGACTCGGCCTTGGCCTTCTGCATGGCCTGATTGATGTTGTCATCCTTAATCTTGGTCACCGCCATGAAGACCGACAGGATCACCACAGTGATGGCGACAAAGTTGTTCAATCGCTTGTCGTCCCCTTCGGTTTTGACGTCGGCGTCCATCTTTGCCCCCTCGGTACAATTGCCATAGTGTAGCCGAGTTCATTGCTGCGTTGGCAATCGCCGCAAAAAGGGACCGGAATGCAAGTCGCAAGATCCATCGCCGCTGCGACCGTCGCCGCCGCCCTGATGCTCTCGCCGCTCGCCGCCCAGGCGCAATCGCTCGACAAAGTTCGCTTTGGCACCAATTGGGTCGCCGAGGGCGAACACGGCGGCTACTACCAGGCGCTCGCAGACGGTACCTATCGGCAATATGGCCTGGAGGTGACGATCATCCCGGGCGGCCCGAACGTGAACAATCGTATCCTGCTGCCGGTCGGACGCATCGACTTCTTCATGAGCGCAAACTCACTGCAGAGCTTCGACGCGGTCGAGCAGAACATCCCAACCGTGGCGGTAGCGGCGAGTTTCCAGAAAGACCCGCAGGTCTTCGTGGCGCATCCGGATGTGATGAAATTTGCCGACCTCAAGACACGCACCTTGTTCGTGTCGAAGGAGGGCATGCCGACCTATTTTCAGTGGCTGAAGTCGGAATACGGCTTCGATGAAAGCAAAGTGAAGCCCTATACCTTCAATGCGCAGCCGTTCCTGGCCGACAAGAACTCGGCCATGCAGGGCTACGTCACGTCCGAACCGTTTGCCGTCGAACAGCAGGCTGGCTTCAAGCCGCAGGTGTTTCTGCTCGCCGATCACGGCTTCAACGCCTATTCGACACTGATCGAGACGCGCCACGAGTTGATCGAGAAGCGGCCGGACATCGTCCAGCGCTTCGTCGATGCTTCGGCGATCGGCTGGTACCACTATCTCTACGGCGACAGCCGGCCGGGCAACGAGCTCATCAAGAAGCAGAACCCGGAGATGACTGACGCGCTGCTCGCTTATTCCATCGCCAAGATGAAAGAGTACGGTATCGTCGATTCCGGCGAAGCCGTGAAGCTCGGCATTGGGGCGATGACCGACGCACACTGGAAGAACTTCTTCGACAAGATGGTGCACGCGGGCGTGGTCAGGGGCAGCGTCAACTACAAGCGGGCCTATACGCTGCTGTTCGTCAACAAGGGGGTCGGCGTCGCGCTACGGCCGAAGCCGTAAACGACGCCGCGCCACATGGGTCGCTACTCCGCCGGGACGGCGGCGTGGCCCATTGCGGTCGTCGTGCGCTCGCGCCGTACCACCAGCCAGCCGAACAGCAGCATCGATCCCAGCACGACGAACGAGCCGATGCCGGCGAGGGGTTCGCCACCTTCGTGGCCGGTGTGGATGAGGCCGACGCCGATCGTCAGCACCACCGTGCCGGCGATCCAGACGGCGACTTGGGCAAGCGCCAGGCGGCTGCCATCCAGCGTCGGGTGCAGGCGATAGAACAAGCCGAAAAGGAACAGCGACACCCAGCCGAGCAGATTGAGATGGGCGTGGGCTGGCATAGCAGAGTGGTCATGCGAGATGGCCATAACGATGCCCCAGGCCATGCCGGCCAGAACCATGAGGACGGCGGCCGGAAACGCGAACGTAGAAGCTTTCATTGGTGGATTTCCCTGACTTAATGGTTATACATAGTCGTGTACTGAAATTAGGTTGCCTTGTCAATATGGATGCACTATATTGTGTAATGAAAATCATGACGCGCAGCTACACCCTTAAACAGCGGGCAGAAAGCCAGGCGGACACCCGCCGGCGCATCGTCGAGGCGACCGTAGAGCTGCACTCGACGCTAGGGCCTGCCCGCACGTCGATCAGCGCGGTGGCCGAGCGCGCCGGCGTGCAGCGTCATACGGTCTATGCGCATTTTCCGACCGAGAAGGACCTTTTCGCCGCCTGTTCGGGCATGGCGATGGAGCGCGATCCGCTGCCGGACGAAACGGCGTGGCAGGCGATCTCCGATCCGGAGCAGCGCCTGCAGCGCGGCCTCTCGGAACTCTACGCCTGGTACGCGCGCAACGCGGAGATGACGGCCAGCGTTCTGCGCGATGCTGAGGTGCATGCGATGACGCGGGAGACTGCGCGGAGGACCATGGCTCCTCGCATGCACGCGTTGCAGCAGGCGCTTGTGCAGGGGTTCGGGAAGACCCGAGATTTACGCGCGGCGGTGGGGCTGGCGATGAGCTTCCACACCTGGCGCTCTTTGGTGCAAGACAATGGGATGAACGCGCAGGCCGCTGTGGACCTGATGGTTCGTGCGGTACGCTGCGTCGCCGAGAAGCGCTGACGCTCGGCCGAAAGGGCGCCGCCATTGTCCGAGTCCCCACCGATCGTTTCGCTGCGCGGCGTAGGCAAGACCTTCGACAGCGGCACCGTGGCGCTGCGCGGACTTGACCTAGCCATCCGTGACGGCGAATTCGTGTCTCTGCTCGGACCGTCGGGCTGCGGCAAGTCGACTGCGCTGCGCATCCTCGCGGGCCTGAGCGCGCCGAGCGAGGGCACCATCAAATGGTCGGACGCCGCGGCGGCAAGCCGCATCGGATTCGTGTTCCAGGAGCCGACGCTGATGCCCTGGGCGGACGTTGCCGCCAATGTGCGCCTGCCGTTGACGCTTGCGCACGCGGGCGGCGCAGACGCTGCGGTGACGCAGGCGCTGGGCCGGGTCGGCCTCGCGGACTTTGCACACAGCTATTCGCGCGAACTGTCCGGCGGCATGCGCATGCGCGCCTCCATTGCCCGCGCGCTGGTGACCGAACCGCAGGTGCTGCTGATGGACGAGCCGTTCGCCGCGCTCGATGAAATCACCCGCTTCAAGCTCAACAACGATTTGCTCGTGCTGTGGCAGGAACTGCGACGTACAGTCGTGTTCGTCACGCATTCGGTGTTCGAGTCGGTTTACCTGTCGCAGCGTATTATGGTGATGACGCCGCGGCCTGGCCGCTTGTTTGCCGAAGTGCCGATCGACGCGCCTTATCCGCGCGACGAACGCTTCCGCACCTCGGCCGACTATGCCGCTTATTGCCGCCGCGTCTCCGAGACGCTTGAGCGCGCGATGGGGGCTTTATGAGTGAGCGGCTCAAGAATGTTGCTGCGCCGTTGTGCATGCTGGGCATCGTGCTGTTGGCGTGGGAGGTGATCGTACGCGCCGCCGCCATCCCGCCTTATGTCGTGCCGGCGCCGAGCCTCGTGTTCACGATCCTGATCAACGATGCGGGGCTGCTGTTCGATTCGCTGCTGGTGACGCTCGGCATCACCTTCCAGGCCTTCGCGCTGGCGGCCATCGGCGGCATTGCGCTCGGCATAGCGTTCAATCTTTGGCGCGGGGTGGAGCGCTCGCTCTATCCCTTCGCCGTGGTGCTGCAGGTGACGCCCATCGTCGCCATTGCGCCGCTGCTGCTCATCTATCTGCCGCAGCCACTGGCGGTGCTCGCCTGCGCCTGGATCGTGGCGTTCTTTCCCGTGCTCGCCAACACCACGCTCGGATTGAACTCGGTCGATCATAATCTGCTGGCGCTGTTCCAGTTGCACAAAGCCTCGCGCTGGCAGGTCCTCTGGTATTTGAAATTGCCCGCGGCGCTGCCGCAGATGCTGGCCGGCTTGCGCATTGCCGGCGGGTTGTCGCTGATCGGCGCCGTGGTGGCGGAGATCGCCGCGGGCTCCGCCGGCGCAGGGTCGGGGCTGGCCTATCGCATCGCCGAATCAGGCTACCGGCTCAACATCCCGCGTATGTTCGCCGCGCTGCTGCTGCTGTCAGCCGCGGGCGTCGCCATCTACTTCCTGCTCGCTGGCCTGTCGCATCTTGCGCTGCGCCGCTGGCACGAAAGCGCTCTGCAGCGCGAAATCTAAAGCACGTATTGCATGATGGCGCCGAGCGTCGCCATCACCACAACGACCTCGATCAGGCTGCGGTGCAGCTTGAACGCCAATATCGCCGCGATCATCGCGAGCACGGCGGCGCGGACATCGAGTGCCAACGGGTCGAAGGCGAACCAGCGCAGCGGGCCGGCATGCTGTTCGGTCACTTTGCCGAACAGAACATGCAGCGCGAACCAGACCGACAAATTGAGAATGACGCCGACAACGGCGGCGGTGATGGCGGCGAGCGCGCCGGAGAGTTGGCGGTTGGCGCGCAGCCGCTCAACGAAGGGCGCCCCGGCGAATATCCACAGCATCGACGGCGTGAAGGTCACCCAGGTGGTCATCGCCGCGCCGAGCACGCCCGCGGCCACGGCCGAAAACGGTGCCGCTTCGCGGAAGGCGGCGAGGAAGCCGACGAACTGGGTGACGAGGATCAGCGGTCCCGGCGTGGTCTCGGCCAGGCCGAGCCCGTCCACCATTTCCGGCGCGGTCATCCAGCCGTAGGTTTCGACCGCCTGCTGCGCCATGTAGGCGAGCAGCGCATAGGCTCCGCCGAAGCTGACCACAGCGAGCTTGGAGAAGAACAGGCCGATCGACACCAGCACGTGCTGCGGCCCGAAGATGAGCGCAGCGAGGGCGACCGGCGCCCACCACGCGATCAGCCCGATGATCGTTGCCAAAGTGAACTGCCGCCAGCGGTTGGGGTCGGGAGGCGGCACGTTCTCGACATTGTCTTTGAGACCGAGTTGGGCCGGCGACTTCCGCGCCACCAGATAGCCAACGAGTGCGGCCAGAATGACGATCACCGGAAACGGCGTTGACAGAAAGAAGATGCCGATGAAGGCCAAGCCCGCCAGCGCCAGCAGCAGATTGCTCTTGAGCGCGCGCTTGCCGATGCGGATCAGCGCCTCGAGCACGATTACCAGCACCGCGGCCTTGATGCCGAACAGCGCGCCGTCGATGACCGCGACGCCGCGCCCGAGCGCATAGAGCAGGCTCAGGCCCAGCATGACGAAGGCGCCGGGCAGCACGAACAGGATGCCGGCGGCGAGGCCGCCGCGCACGCCATGCAGCAGCCAGCCGATATAGGTCGCGAGTTTCTGCGCCTCGGGCCCCGGCGACAGCACGCAGAAATTCAACGCATGCAGGAAGCGGGCGTCGTCGACCCACTTCTTCTCGTCGACCACCACGCGATGCATCATGGCGATCTGCCCCGCCGGGCCGCCGAAATTGATGCAGCCGATCTTGAGCCACACCTTGAAGGCCTCGGAGAAACTCGGGCGTGAGGCTGGATCTGTCATGCGGCTTCCTTACGTTTGCGCATGACTATTCCCGAAAACAGGTTTCCATCCCCGATCGGGGTCGAGGACATGCTTTTCGGGATCATGCGCGCACCGGCCAGTTGTGGCGTTCCTTGCCGGCGAATCGCAGCCAGGCAAACAAGGCATCGTAGATCATGAATCCGCGGTCGAGCAGGGCATGGTCATCATCGCCGGCAAGGGCCGACAGGCCAAGCGAGATCGCGTGCAGCCCGGCTGCTTCCGGCGCGATGTCCGGCCGTGCGGTGTCGGCGCCGCGCACGATCAGGGCCAAGCGCGCCAGTGCGGGTTCGGTTTCCAGCCCGAAAAGTTGCAGCATGGTGTCGAAGCTGCAGCGCTCGCCGACGTGGCTCAATTCGACGTCCTTGATGTCGAACGGCACCGCGCCGCTTTCGCGCGCGACATTGGCCACCTCGTCGGCATCGACGAACAGGATGCGCGCCTGTGGATCGAGAAAGCGGCGGATCAGCCAAGGACAGGCGATGCGATCGATCTTCGGACGGCGGCGGGTGACCCACAGGCTCGGCACGGAGCGGGCAAGACGTTCGAGTTGCGGCTTGGCCACGAATGGCAGCCCGGCCTTTTCCCAGCCGGCATAGCCGCCTTCCAATATCCGCGCATCGAAGCCTGCCGCCCGCAAATGCGCCGTCGTCATCTGGCTGAGTTCGTGTCCGGCCTTGCAGGCGATGACGACCGTGCGCGCGTGATCGAGGTCGGTCGACCAGTGCAGCCCATTCCCCGCCTCTCGCCGGATCGCGCCCGGCAGCAGGTGCGGTGAGTGCGTGAACACATCGTGCCGCCGGACGTCGACGATCTGCGGCGCTAGCGGCGTCGCGATCGCATTCCATAAGTCGTTGGGTGAGATGGAAAAGCCTGGAGACAGCATTAGGTCCCCTCCGTGATCGAAGGAGACGGTGCTTGGGCTCGCGAGCCTTGGAAGCGCGGGGCGACCGCCGTGGGCCCCACAAACATGATGTTAGTTCATCGGATCGGTACGATCAATGCCACGCCCGACACGAGCAACAGGATCAGGATCACTTTGCGAAATGCGGCATCGTCCAGCTTTCCATAAAGCTTCAGCCCGCACCACGTGCCGGCTAGCAACACGGGCAGCCCCAACAGAAATAATTTGGCGACTTCCACGGTGAGCCCGCCAGCCACGATCAGCGAAGCCGTGCTCATTGCCAATGCGGCGAAGACAGCCGGCTGATAGATCGCGCGCTGGACGTCCTTCGGCCAGTCCTGCAACTGACACCAGACCGCGACAATCACGCCGGCGAGGCCGGTCATACCGCCGAGGATGCCGTTGAGGACGCCAATGCCGCCGTGCACGGGTAGGCCCGAGGGCGGCAGCTTAATCGCCGGCTTAGCAAGACCGTAAACGCTGTAGACGATGAGCAGCACGCCGATGCCGACGCGCAGCACATTTGGATCGGCGTAGGTGAGCAGTGCGGTTCCAATGGGCACACCGACGGCGCCGCCGGCGATGTAGGGCCACACCCGCTGCCAATGCAGGGCATGACGCAGTTTCCAGATGCCGTAGCCTTGTGTGAACAGGCCATAGCCCGTCATCAGAATGGCGGTCTGAGCGGGTGTGAGGATGTGCAGCCAGACGCCGGCAACGATGAGGCCGAGCGCAAAGCCGGCGAAACCGCTGACCATGCCGCCGAAAAATGTGCTGAGCAGGTAAAGCGCGAGAACGGTGCCATCCATGGGTCCACCATAACCGAAGTGACCAGCGCTTGGATGGATGGCTGCCATCTGACGGGGAGGCTGCTAAGTCCCCAACAAAGCGACTATACCAGCCGTTCTGCGCTGACTCAAACCGGACATGCCGAACAGCAACCCCAGCGACCAGGTCCAGCAACGCCGCCACCGCCTCATCGGCATCGCGCTGATGTGCGGTGCCGTAGCGCTGTTCGCCTGTCTCGATACGACCGCCAAATATCTCAACACCCAGATGGATGCGCTCGAGGTTGCGTGGGCGCGCTACACCAGCGCCTTTCTGCTGACGCTGTTCGTGTCGAACCCGCTGACGCATACGAGCCTGCTGCGTACGAAAAATCTGAAGCTGCAGATTGTGCGCTCCGTGCTGCTGGTGAGCTCAACAGTTCTGAATTTTATCGCGCTGCGCTGGCTGCAGCTCGACGAGGCCTTGTCGATCATCTTCACGTTCCCGTTCATCGTCGCCATCGCTTCGGGGCCCATGCTGGGCGAATGGCTGGGCTGGCGGCGATGGTGCGCGATCTGCTTCGGCTTTGCCGGCGTGCTGGTGATCACACGGCCAGGCTTTGGCGGCATGCATCCGGCCGCCTTGATCTCGCTGGCAGCGACCGTCTGCTACGGCCTCTATGCGGTGATCACGCGCATCGTGTCGCGTGTCGACTCCAACCAGACCTCGCTGTTCTACGCGAATTTCATCGGCGCGCTGGTGATGCTGCCGGTCATCCCCTTCGTCTGGCAGATGCCGGCCAATTGGATGATCGCCCTGCTGTTGATCGCAATCGGCATCCTCGGCAGTCTGGGACATTTCTTCCTGATCGCCGGCCACCGGCTAGCACCGGCTTCGGTGCTCTCGCCGTTCATCTACACGCAGCTCATCTGGGTGGTGATCCTGGGCTACCTGGTGTTCGATCAAGTGCCCAACACCTGGACCATGGCGGGGGCGGCTATGGTGGTTGGTTCCGGGCTCTATCTGCTTCACCGCGAACGCCGGGTGGGCAAGACCACAACCAGCGAGGCGGTGATCGAGTAGGGCCGGGCGAAACCGTGCGACAGATCATGCGGAAATGCCGGGGCTCAAGAGGTTGCGGCGCCGCGTTCTTCGGGGCTAAGGTCCGCCGCTATTTGAGTTTTCGAGGATAATCCATGTCGACAATAAAGGACCGGGCGCCGGGACCGGCCGGCTCGGGCTTGAATGACGATATCGGCGAGGCGAAGCGCCTTGCCCTGTACCGCTCGCAGGTCCGCCTGCGCGAGGCCGAGCAGCGGGCGTACGATCTGTTCCTGCAGAATTTGGTCAAGGGCACCAGTCACCTGTCCCTCGGTCAGGAAGCGATTGCCGCCGGCTTCGGCGAGGCCATGGTCAAAGGTGACCTGTCCTTCTGCACCTACCGCGGCCATGCCCATACCCTGGCGCGCGGCGTGCCGGTCGAGAAGGTGCTGGGCGAATTGATGCAGCGTGACAATGGCTTGATGCGCGGTAAAGGCGGCTCGATGCATCTCACCTCGGAAGAGCATGGTGTGATGGGCTCCTACGCCATCATCGGCGCGCATCTGCCGATCGCCTGCGGCGCCGCCTGGCGCGCCCAGTACAAAGGCGACAAGGACGTCTCGGTCTGTTTCTTCGGCGACGGCACCACCAATATCGGCGCCTTCCACGAAGCGCTGAACTTCGCGGTGGTGTGGAAGCTGCCCGTGGTGTTCGTGTGCGAGAACAATCTCTACATGGAATACACGCCGATTGCCGACGTCACCGCCGTGCCGCATCCGGCCGCCGACCGCGCGTCGGCCTACGGCCTCGAGCGCATCCTGATCGACGGTAATGACGCCGACGTGGTCTATCGCACCGCGCAGACGGCCTTCGCCAAGGCGCGCGCCGGCGAGGGACCGTCGCTGATCGAGTGCCTGACCTATCGCCATAGCGGCCATTCGCGCGCCGATCCGGCCAAGTATCGGCCCGAGGGCGAACTGGAGCGGTGGAAGCAACGCGATCCGATTAAGATTTATCGCGAGCGGCTCAAGCAGTTCGGCGTCAGCGACCAGGTGATTGCCGACATCGATGCCAGCGTCATGAAGGAAGTCAATGACGCCACCGAAGCCTGCAAGGCCGCGCCGAACCCGCCGCTCGATATCCTGACCACCGATGTCTACGCCGATGGCGGCTGGGCGTGGAGAAACTGACATGGCAGAAATAAGCTATCGTGACGCGGTTGTTCGCGGCATCGCGCAGGAAATGACGCGCGACAATGATGTCGTGTTTCTTGGCGAGGACGTGGCCAAGGCCGGCGGCGTGTTCAAGGCGACCGTAGGTCTCTACGAGCAGTTCGGGCCGTTGCGCGTGCGCGACACGCCGATCTCCGAACAGGCGATCCTTGGCGCCGCCATGGGTGCGGCGATGACAGGCCTGAAGCCGATCGCGGAAATCATGTTCTCGGACTTCTTCGCGGTGTGCTTCGATTACATCGCCAACGAATTCCCCAAGAGCCGCTACATGTCCAACGGGCAGACCAAGTGTCCGTTGGTCGTACGCACCGGCAACGGCGCCGGCTCGCGCTTCGGCGCGCAGCACTCTCAGAGCGTCGAGAACTGGTGCATGATGATTCCCGGCCTCAAGGTCGTGGCGCCGTCGTCGCCGATCGACGTCATCGGACTGCTCGCGGCTTCGGTACGCGATCCGGACCCGGTCATCTTCCTGGAGCACAAGTCGCTCTATGCCACCAAGGGCGAGGTGCCGGACGGCGAGATCGTCGACACGCTTGGCACCGCCAAGATCCTTCGCCCCGGCAAAGACTGCACGATCGTCGCGCTGGCGCTAATGGTGCCGCGTGCGCTGGAGGCTGCCGAGAAGTTGAAGGCCGAGCACGGGATTGACG
>Ga0134124_10001061_pt1 | contig 22024 bp, 21 predicted proteins | sample KB304_FD_96880 | JGI IMG/M metagenome (GOLD analysis project Ga0134124, IMG submission 96880) | Terrestrial soil microbial communities without Nitrogen fertilizer from Kellogg Biological Station, Michigan, USA - KB3-0-4 | ecosystem: Environmental > Terrestrial > Soil > Unclassified ... | reverse complement strand
GCCCGGGCGATCAGCGGCGCGTGTTTCGCGATATCGGAAGAGGGCTCTAGCGTGACGTGGCGCGTCATCGCGCCGATCTCGACCGTGCCGCCGTTCAGGCGAACGCCGTCGAGCCCCGCGACGCCCTTGATGTCGACCAGCAGCGAGCGAAGCGACAGCCGCATGTTCAGGGTGGCGATCAGGCTCTGACCGCCGGCCAGCAGCTTGGCGTCGGCATGCTCGCCGAGCAGCGCGACCGCCTCGTCGAGCGCCCGTGCTTTCCTGTAGGCAAATGGCGCCGGCTTCACGCCCACCCTCCCTGAATATCTTTTTTTCTCATTGTGACGTGGAACGGCGGCAGGTCAATGTATAAAGCCGGCACAACAAATAGGGAGGCGGGCGGTGGGCAAGGACTTCGACGGCAAGGTGGTGGTGGTGAGCGGCGGCAGCCGTGGCATCGGGCAAGCGATCGCGGTCGCCTTCGCGCGCGGGGGCGCGCAATGCGTGCTGGCCGCGGCCAACCCGGCGACGCTCGTCGAGGGCGCTAAGGCAGTGGCCGCGTCAGGCCTCGAGCCGATGACGGTCGCCGGCGATCTCCGCACCCTGGAAGGCTGCGAGCAGCTCTTCAAGCAGGTCAATGAGCGCTTCGGCCGATGCGACATTCTGATCAATAACGCCGGCGCGACGCGTGGCGGCAATTTCTTCGAGTTGCCGGATGCCGCCTGGATCGACGGCTTCGCGCTGAAGTTCTTTGGTGCGGTAAGGCTGACGCGGCTGTTCTGGCCGCTGCTGAAGGCATCCCACGGTACGGTGGTCAATATTATTGGCGGCGCGGCGCGCACGCCGGCCGCCGAACTGCTGATCACCGGAGCGGTGAACGCCGCGTTCTCGAACTTCGCCAAAGGCATGGCGGCCATCGGCAATCGCGACGACGTCAACGTGAATGTCATTCATCCCGGCATGATCGAAACGGACCGTGTCGTTCAGCTCTTCGATTCGATCGCCAAGGCGCAGGGCAAGACGGCCGAAGAGGTTCGCAAAGGCAATATGGCCAAGAGCGGCATTCGCCGCATCGGATTGCCGGAAGATGTCGCCGAACTTGCCGTCTACCTGTGCCGGCCGCAGGCGCGTCACATCCAGGGCACCGCGATCTCAGTCGACGGTGGCGCGACGCCGGGCCTGGTCTAGCGAACGCTAGTCGCGCTCGGACTTGCGGTTGGTAAAGCGGGCGTTGCCCAGGCCTGTGCCGATCGTCAGTACGCCCCAGCGCTCGACATCCATCATGAACGGGGCCTCGGAGAGGCCCTGCACGACGGCGTCGTTGTGCATGACGATGGCCGTGTCCTCGTCGTCGATCTTGGTGATGGCCTTGTGCAGCAAAGCGGGCAGGTTGAACTTGCTGCTCTCCCAGTTGCCCGGCAGGTTCTGCGCGCCGCGTTCGATGGCGCCGTCGTTCTCGACTTTGCCCGGACAGCCGATGCCGATGAACGGCGCCATGCGGATCTTCGCCTTGCCGGCGTCCTTGATCAGGCTCTTGAGCATGCGGACGAGGCCCTCGACCGCATCCTCGCGGTCGACATCTTTCTCCTCGGCGTGACGCCACAGTTCGTATTTCCACACCGACGCTTTGGATAGGTCTGGCTTTTGCTTGAGATTGAGCTCAACGACCCCGGCGCGGATATTGGTGCCGCCGATGTCGACGCCGAGGATGGCGTCGAAGCCCTTGAACAGCCACTTCGGCGCCAACTGCACCGCGCCGATCAGCCCGGCCTCATCGGGTTCGTGACGAATGGGGACAAGATCGACGAACAGGCCGTCGGCCTTGAGCATCACGGCGGTGCGGCCGATGGCGAGCTCGCCCACCCGGCTGCCGCGGAAGCCGCCGCCGATCACCAGCCGCTCAGTGTCCTTCCAGCTCTTGGTTTTCAGTATGCGTTTGATGACGGTCGCGAGCTCGTGCGAGAAGTCCTCCACCGCGCTGTGCACGATGCCGGCCGCCTCCGGGTCGCCTTTGGCCAACGCTTCGTCGAGCGTCTTCTTGCTGATATCGGCGCTCGGCTCGTCGCCGAAGGGGTCGTCACCCAGCTTGCGCAGCGGCTTGCGCCATTTCTCGACGATCTCGCGGAAGGCGCCTTTGCTGGCGCGGTCGCCGAGAAAGCCGTCCTCGTCCTTCAGTTCGAGGTTGTAGCTGTCCACGTCCACCGACGGCAGGCGCTGGGCGCCGTGCTCGGCGATCGTCGGTAGGGTCGTCGTTTCGGACATGGAACCTCCCCGGGTCGCAAGACAACCGCAACCAGGCGAGAAAGTTTCATAGCGCGCCGATCAGCCGTCTTCGTTGATTTTCTTGACGATATCGATGGCGCGCCGCAGCAGAGTCATGGAGGCCTCCATCGTGCGGAAGGCCGCGTGCGACGTCAGCGTGACGTTGGGCAGCTTGGCCAGCGGATGGTCTGGCTTCAGCGGCTCGGCATGGAAAACGTCGAGGCCGGCATGGCCGATATGGCCTCTCTGTAGCGCGGCGATCAGCGCCGCCTCATCGATCAGCGCGCCGCGGGCGGTGTTGACGAGGATCGTCCCCGGCTTCATGCGGGCGATGCGGCCGGCCGAGAGGAAGCCGCGCGTCTCGTCGTTGAGCGTCAGGTTGAGCGAGACGACGTGGGACTGAGCGAGCAGCGTGTCGATGTCGACCTGCGCGACGCCAGCCTCGGGACGTGGGCTTCGGTTATAGGCCATGACCTGCATGCCGAGACCCTTGCCCATGCGTGCGACTTCCGCGCCGATGCCGCCGAGTCCGATCACGCCTAACGTCTTGCCAAAAAGCTGCACGCCCTCCTGCGGCGTCCAAACTCCGCCGCGCACCTCGCGGTCCATGCGGGCGATGTCGCGCGCGCAGGAAAACATCAGCGCGATGGCATGTTCGGCCACCGCCGTGTCGCCATAGCCCTTGATGGTATGCACGGTAATGCCGCGCTCTTTCATCTCGGCGATGTTCATGTAGCTCGCCGCGCCGGTACCGAGGAAGACGATGTGCTTGAGCGAGGGACACTGCGCGACCAGTGCGGTCGGCATATAGGAGTGGTCGTCGAGCGCGATCTCGTAGTCGCCCAGCACGCGCGGCAGGTCGTCGCCGACACGGTCGGTGCGGTTGACGACGATGGACGGATCGTCCGGGCGCACCACGCGCTCCCAGACGGGGGCGAGCTGATCGTTGCAGTCGATGAAAATGGATTTCATACGAATTCTCTTACTCGTGTCCCGGACGCGGTGCAGCGCGATAGCGGTGCACCGCAGATCCGGGACCCATACTTTCGTTTCATAGCATATCTGGACCCCGGGTCTGCAGCGCACCACTAAGAGATGCTGCGCTGCGCCCGGGGAACGCCGCCCGCGTCATTGACCCGCCGACGGGCGCGGAATACATGCTCGGTGCTTGCGTAGGAGCGTGGTGGTAAATTCATGAGTGAAGATGTCACGGCGGGCAAGAAACTGGCCTGCATCATGGCCTGGCCGGCGGGGCATTCGCGCTCGCCGCTGATCCACAATTACTGGATCGCGCAGCACAAGTTGAATGCCGAGTACCGTCGCGAGGCGGTGCCGCCGGAAGAGTTCGCCGATTTCATCAAGACATTCCGTCAACGCGGCTATGTCGGCGGCAATGTCACGGTGCCGCACAAGGAAACCGCGTTGAAGCTGACCGAGCCCGATGCGCGCGCCAAGGCGGTCGGCGCTGCTAACTGCCTGTGGTTCGACGACGGCACGCTGCGTTCGACCAATACCGACGTCGAGGGATTCCTCTCTAATCTCGACCAGGCGACGCCCGGCTGGGATCGCGGCCTCACCAGCGCGGTGGTGCTCGGCGCCGGCGGCGGCGCGCGGGCGGTGATTTATGGGCTGCTCGCGCGCGACGTCAGTCATGTGCACGTCGTCAACCGCACGCGCGATCGCGCGGTGTCGCTGCAAAAGAAGTTCGGCGACCGGGTGCACCCGGCCGGCTGGAACGAGACGACGGGTCTCCTGGGTGGCGCCGGCCTGCTGGTCAACACGACGACGCTCGGCATGGTCGGGCAGCCGCCGCTCGACATTAATCTGCGCTGTCCGGCCTCGCTGGTGGTGGCCGACCTTGTCTATGCGCCGCTGGAAACCGGGATGCTGGCTGCCGCGCGAGCCAAGGGCCTGCGCACCGCCGACGGCCTCGGCATGCTGCTGCACCAGGCCGTGCGCGGCTTCGAACTTTGGTTCGGTATCAAGCCGCAGGTGACGCCCGAACTTCGGGCGCTGGTGGTGGCGGACCTGAATAAGAAGTGAGCTCCTTATTTTCTGGCCGGAATAACATGCCGGGGCCGGGGTTATTTGCCTGAATCAGCCCGGCTCAAGGCCGGCGGAAAAGCGGGGAGGACGAAATGCATAAACTTGCCTTTACCTTGGGTGCGGCGGCGCTGGCGTTCACCATGGCGGCAACAGCGGTCTTGGCGCAGCAACCGGGGCGCATCCGCGGCCAGGTGGAGAAAGTCGACGGCGACTCGCTGGTGCTCAAGACCCGCGAAGGCGCAGCGTTGAACGTCAAACTCGACGAGAAGGCGCGCGTCTCGGCACTGGTGAAGGCCTCGCTTGCCGACATCAAGACCGATACCTTCATCGGCGTCGCTGGCATGCCGGCTCCGGACGGCAGCATCTCCGCGTTTTCCATCCACATCTTCCTGCCGGCGCAGCGCGGTGTGGTGGCCGACCGGCACGGGCCCTGGGATGCCAAGGCCGGCAGCACGATGACGAATGCCTATGTCGAGAGCAGCGTCGACTCCAAGGACGGCCCGACGCTGAGTGTGAAGTACAAGGACGGAACGCAGAAGATCCGGGTGACGCCGGAGACGGCGATCACCGCGGTGGCGCCCGGCAACAAAGACGAGATCAAGCCGGGCGCGCAGATGATCATCATGCAGTCCGACAAGCAGCCGGACGGCGGCGTAATCGCCAAGGTGCTGTATATCGGCCGCGGCCTGACGCCGGCGATGTGATGATCACACGTATCCTCCTCGGCCTCGTCTGCGCGGCGGTTCTTGCCGCGCCGGCATCGGCGCAAACCATCCGTGTGCGCGGCACCATCGAGAAGGTGGAGGGGCCGGTGCTCACGGTTACCGCGCGCAGCGGCGAGACGCTCACGGTACGGCTGACCGACGACGCCCGCGTGGTCGGGCTGGAGAAGGCTTCGCTCGCCGACATCAAGCCTGGCGCTTTCGTCGGCTCCACCGCCATGCCGGAGCCTGACGGCCGTTGGATCGCGGTCGAGGTGCACATCTTTCCGGAGTCGATGCGCGGCACGGGGGAGGGCGACCGTCCCTACGACTACAAGCCGACCAGCACCATGACCAATGCTACGGTCGACGCCGTCACCGACGGGACGGTTGGCAGTACGGTGACGCAAGGCGGCGGCGCCACGATGCTGCTGAAGTACAAAGACGGCGAGAAGAAAATCACGGTGACGCCGGAGACGCCGATCGTCATGTACGCGCCCGGCAAGCTCGACGAACTCAAGCCCGGCGCCAAGATCTATATCCCCGCCGCCACCTGGCAACCGGACAAGACTTTGAATGCGCAACGGGTGAACGTCGGCCGCGGGATTGCACCGCCGATGTAGCTGGCAGCTTCATTTAAGTGCGCGCTTTCCTGTTCGGACTATGCGCAGAGCCACGCGCGGGCGCGTCGAGATCGGCGGCAAGCTCCGGCATCTCGCGCATCAGCCGCACCAGCCGGCTTTGGCGGCCCCCATGGAGCCGCGCCTCGCGCTGATCCTCGATCGGCCGGCGCACCTCGTCGCAGCGCGCAAGGCTGTCGATCTCGGCGCCGTGCTCGGCCAGCCGGGCCAGCAGGACCGTGAGGTCTTCGAGCTTGTCGGCGACCACGTGGATGACGCCGGATTCCTCCTGCACGCGGCCGCTGACCTCGACGTAGCGCGCGCCGAGCACGACCGGCCGTACACGCTCGAACATCTTCGGCCACACGATCACGTTCGCCACCGCGCTTTCATCTTCGATGGTCATGAACACGACGCCGTTGGCCGAGCCCGGCCGCTGCCGGCAGGTGACCAGGCCGGAGATCATCACGCGCGCGCCGGACTTGATATTACGTAGCGCCTCGTTGCGCAGGATGCCGCGCCCGCTCAGGTCGCCGCGCAGGAACTGCGCCGGATGCGCGCGCAGCGAGAGGCGCAAGAAGCGATAGTCGTTGATGACTTCCTCGCCGATCGGCATGGGGGGAAGGGAGACTTCGGGCTCTCGACCCTCACCCCGCGCGCCTTCGGCGCGCGACCCTCCCCACAAGGGGGAGAGTAAAAAGCCAAACAACGGTAGATCGTCGTCGCGGTCGCCGACGCGGCCAAGCGCCTTGGCCGCCCACAGCGCCTCGCGCCGTGTGAGGCCGAGCGAGCCGAAGGCATCGGCATCGGCCAACCGCTCAAGCACGCGCGGCGACAAACCCGTGCGCAGCCAGACGTCGCGGAGGGAGTCGTAGCCATCGCCGCGCTTGTCAGCGAGGAGCCGCGCATCTTCCTCGCTCATACCCTTGATCTCGCGCAGGCCAAGACGGATGGCGTGCGCCGCGCGCATATCGTCACGCATGTCGGAATGCAAATCGTGCAGACCGTTGGCGGCAGGCGAACCCGGCTCCAGCGTCGAATCCCAGTCGGAATAATTGATATCGGGCGGGCGCACTTCGACGCCGTGCTCGCGCGCGTCGCGCACGATCTGTGCGGGCGCATAAAAGCCCATCGGCTGCGCGTTCAAGAGCGCCGCCGCGAAGACGTCCGGGTAACGGCACTTGAGCCAGGCCGAGGCGTAGACCAGCAACGCGAAGCTCGCGGCGTGGCTTTCCGGAAAGCCGTATTCGCCGAACCCTTCGATCTGCTGGAAGCAGCGTTCGGCGAACGAGCGCTCGTAGCCGTTGGCCAGCATGCCGTCGATCATCTTGCGCTGGAAGGTGCCGATAGTGCCGACGCGCTTGAAGGTCGCCATGGCGCGACGCAGTTTGTCGGCCTCCGACGGCGTGAAACCGGCAGCGACGATGGCAATCTTCATCGCCTGCTCCTGAAACAGCGGCACGCCCAACGTCTTGTGCAGCACCGCTTCCAGCGCCTTTGAAGGATAGCTGACCTGCTCCAGCCCTTGCCGCCGGCGCAAGTAAGGATGCACCATGTCGCCCTGGATCGGGCCCGGGCGCACGATCGCCACCTCGATCACCAGGTCGTAGAAGTTTTTCGGCTTGAGCCGCGGCAGCATGGTCATCTGTGCGCGGCTCTCCACCTGGAAGACGCCGAGCGAGTCGGCGCGCGACAGCATGCGGTAGACGGCGGGCTCCTCGGCGGGGATGGTGGCCAGGGTGAGGCGTTCGCCGTAATGCTTCTCCATCAGATCGAGCGCCTTGCGCAGGCACGAGAGCATGCCGAGGCCGAGCACGTCGATCTTGAGAATGCCAAGCGCGTCGAGGTCGTCCTTGTCCCATTCGACGAAGGTGCGGTCCGGCATGGCGCCATTGCCGATGGGCATCACCTCGTCTAGCCGGCTACGCGTGATGACGAAGCCGCCGACGTGCTGCGACAGGTGGCGTGGGAAGCCGTTGATCTCGGCGGCAAGCGCCGCGATCTGGCGCATGCGGCGGCTGTCCGGATCGAGGCCGCTGCGCGTCACCGCCGCCTGCGAGACGGCGCCGCCGCCGCCGCCCCAGATCGACGACGACAGCGCGCCGATGGTGTCCTCCGACAGGCCGAAGGCCTTGCCCACTTCGCGGATGGCGGAACGGCCGCGATAGCTGATGACGGTGGCGGCGATGCCGGCGCGCTCGCGCCCATATTTCCCGTAGATGTACTGGATCACCTCCTCGCGCCGCTCATGCTCGAAGTCGACGTCGATGTCGGGAGGTTCGCGCCGTTCCGGCGAGATGAAGCGCTCGAACAGAAGATCGGCGCGCTCGGGGTCGACTTCGGTGACGCCGAGGCAGAAGCACACGGCGGAATTGGCCGCCGAGCCGCGTCCTTGACAGAGGATGCCCTGACTGCGTGCGTAGCGCACGATGTCGTAGACGGTGAGGAAGTAGGGCGCATAGGCGAGTTGCGCGATCAGCGCCAATTCGTGTTCGATACTGGCGCGCACCTTGTCGGGCAGGCCCTGCGGATAGCGCTGCCTTGCGCCTTCATAGGCAAGATGCGTGAGCGCATCTTGCGCATCGGTGAACCCCTCAATGGACTCGTCGGGGTATTCGTAACGCAAATCGTCGAGCGAAAAGGTAAGTTGCTCGCTCAAGGCCAATGTTTCCTCGATCGCCTCCGGCGCGTCGCGGAACAGCCGCGCCATCTCCTCCGGCGGCTTGAGAAAACGTTCGGCGTTGATGGCAAGCTTACGCCCGGCGAGATCGATGGTCGTCTTTTCGCGGATGCAGGTGAGCACGTCGGCGAGCGACCGCCGGTCGGGATGGTGATAGTGCACGTCGTTAACGGCGATCAGCGGCACTTGCGCGGCATGCGCGATTTCCCGGCTGTGCTTGAGCCGTGCGCGGTCGCGTCCGCGATAAAGCATGGTCGCGGCGAGCCGCACACGGCCGGGCGCGGCGGCTCGGAGGCGGGAGAGCACGGACGCGTCGCCACCCATCGCCACCACTTCCAGTCCGAACACATGCGCGATGAGATCGTTGAGCGTGAGCACGCACTCGCCCTTCTTGCCGCGCAAGTTGCCGAGCGTAAGCAGCCGCGTCAGGCGGCCCCAGCCGGCGCGGTCGCGCGGATAGGTGAGGATGTCCGGCGTGCCGTCGGCAAAGACCAGCCGCGCACCGGGATGATAGCGAATGGCGAGATTGTGCTCGCGCTTGGTGAGATGTCCCCGGACGACACCAGCAACCGAATTGCGGTCGCATAGGCCGATGCCGGCAAGCCCGATCGATTGCGCCTGCACCATCAGCTCTTCCGGATGCGACGCGCCGCGCAGGAAGGAGAAATTCGAAGCGACGGCAAATTCGAGGTAACGCATTTACACACTCGAAACTCACGCAAACATTCCGTGCAGGAACCAACTCGGATAGGCGCCGTCCGGGGTGAGATCGCGATAGAGGCCGGCGCGGAACAGCCAGAAGCGCAAACCGCTTTTGTCCTCGACGCGGAAGTAGTCGCGCGTGGGACCGCCATGCTCGCTCCACCAGGCGCCCTCAATGCGCTCGGGGCCTTCGGCGGCGATCACCTCGTGCAACGCCCGCCGCCATTTGAAGCGCAAGGGCGGCCCGTCCGGCACTTCCGCCATCGCCTCGATCGGCTCCGGCCGCGCCAGTAGGCGCAAGGGCCTCGGCGCCAGCGCGGCCTCGGCGCGGTAACGGCGGAAATCCTGCCAGCCGTCTGTACCGGTCATCTGCGCTGGTACGCTAACTCCGGCGATCTCGGGGATATGGCTGTCCTGCGCGAAGACGCGGCGGACGCGCCGCGCGCCCAGCCGCGCGCTCAGGCGATCGACCAACCGATCCATCTCCCTTGCATCATCGCCGCCGCCAATGCCGATCTGCTCGGGCGGGCATCCCTCCGCCACCATCACCGACAGCCGCGCCATGTCGAAGCCAAAGCCCGGATCGAAGGCATCGGCGAGCGCCGCCAGCCGCTCGACGAATAGCGCGCGGATTTGCGCCGGATCGCGTAAAGGCCGCGACGTGCCAGCGGCGATGCAGCGCAGTTCGCCGTCGGTACGGAATAATGTGAGTTCGATACGGCGGGCGCCGTCGCCGCGCCGCTCCAGCGCGAACTGCAGGCGCCGCGCCAGCAATTCGATCGTCGCCAACACATCCTCCTCGCGCGCGATCGGATCGGGGAAACGCTGCTCGGCGACGTAAGGCGCGACCGGGAGACGCGGATTGAGCGGCTCGTGCTCTTGTCCGAGCGCGCGGTCGAGCTGACGCAGCACGTCGCTGCCGAAACGCGCGGTGAGCGGCGCGCGCGGCAGGTCGAGAATGTCGCCGATGCGTTTCAAGCCGACGCGCGCCAGTGCTGTCACCGTCGCGCCCGGCAACCGCAACGCGGCGAGCGGCAGCGGCGCGAGCAGCGCGCGCTCCGTGCCGCAGGCGTAAGCTCCCGGTTTGTCGTGATGCGCGGCCGCCCAGGCGGCGCCGATGCTGCCGGCAATGGCGATGGAAAAGGCAAGCCCGCGCCGCTCCAGCCGCTCAGCGAGATCGGCGACCAGCGCGTCTTCGCCGCCGTAAAGATGCGCGCAGCCGCTGATGTCGAGCAGCAATCCGTCCGGTGCATCGCAGGCGACCAGAGGTGTGTAACGCAAGCACCAGTCGGCAATGCGGTCGAGTAGCGCGGCGTCAGCATCCGGCTCTTCGGCAACCGCTTCGAGCGCGGGATGCATGGCGCGCGCCTGAGCCAATGTCAGTCCGGGGGAGAGACCGAGCCGCTCGGCACGCTCGTCGACAGCGACGATCAACTCGACATTGCCGCGCTTACCGGTGATGGCGAGGGGGATGTCATCATGCGACTTTGCTGGGTCGAGGCTGGCGATACGGTCGGTCGAGAGCCGGCGTAGCCACAGGCTGAGCATGCGTTGCGAGCGCAAAGCGTTCATCGCGGTCACTCCATTCCAGGATCCAGGCACCGAGCGGGCCACGCCGGTTACGCACGAGCTGTGCGGCAAAGCGCGAACGCGACTCTTCTTCGCCTCCCCCTGGAGGGGGGAGGTCGGCGTGCGTCAGCACGCCGGGAGGGGATGATCTTCTTTTGTTAGTCACCCCACCCCACCTCGCTTCGCTCGGTGACCCTCCCCCTCCAGGGGAGGGTGAAGCCCCCACGATCCAGCGCGTGGCGGCGGTGGAGGCATCCTCGGCCGGCGAGACGCGCAGCAGCAGCGCGAGCGCGCCGCTTTCGGCTGCGGCCAGCGAGAGCCGCCGAACCGCCACCATGTCGATCGCGCCATGACGAAGCTCACCGATCACCGCAGTGACGGCGCGGCAGCGCAACGCTTCTTCCATCGCCCACAATAGATCGCGGCGCTGCGCGGCCGTGACCGTCAGCAGCCGTTCGGGCGCGAGCGCCATATCGATGAGGCCCGGGCCGTAGGGTGCGCCGTTTTCGGCAAGCGCCATGTCCTCAATCAGCCAGACGAAATATCCGTTTTTTTGTTTTTCAACGGTGCGGCGGATGCGGCCGAACTCTCTCTCCGGGGGCAAGTGACTCTCGATAGACCGCAACCCCTCACCCGGCGTACTGCGTGCGCCGACCTCTCCCAAAGGGAGAGGTGACGAAGCGAGCGCCGCCACTCCCACCGCAAAGCCCGCCGCGGCGGCGAGATGCGCCTCGCCCGGGGCGGCGATCTCATGCAGGGCGCCGCGCAGAAGGCCGCCGCCGAGCACCGCATCTATTGTCGCGATGCCGAGCGGCAGGCAGCCCTGGCCACCCTCGAGACCGGTGGGCCGTTGCAGGGCCTGAAGACGTTGTCGCAGCTCGGCCAGCATCGTAAGTCTCTGAAAGAAAATCAGTTCTCCCTTTCGGAGAAGGGAGTCTGCCATTTATGTTCACTATTTGTTCTAATGTGACTCCCACCCTGGGTGACGTCAAGCCGCAAGCAATGGGGCTGCCGAAGGGGCGGTCGCACCAGCAATGGCACTGAACCGCCGTTTAGTTTGCCAGCGGAGACACCGCGCGCTGGAATCTCTTGCACAGGCAGAAGGCTGTGCTCACGTCACCGTTCTCGTCCTGAATGGCGATGCGTACGTTGCTGCCGCTTTGGCGCAAGGCGCGCGCCTCGGCTGCGGCGACCCGGAAAGCCATGCCTTTCGACAGATAGGGACCGTGCCGCTCAAGGCCACACTCCGCCACCCAGCCATTGCGGACCGGCAGCAGTGTGCAATCGACACAGGATATGGTCACGACTTTTTCGCTCGGCCCACAGCGGGCGTAACTCGCTACCAGCATACGAATTGATATCTAACGTATTCTCAATGTAGAATGTAAAACTGTCAAATACTCGCGCGCGGCGCGTCTCGCCGCTACCGATCGTGGTTGCAACGCGGTCGTAGGCGTCCTGTATGTTGCACGTTCACCGCCATCGGGTGCGCACGTCATCTGCTGAAGAAAACGGCTGTTGCTCAAGAACAAGGCAGCATTGGTCAGCAATTATACAGACGTGCCGCGAGAGTCTCCGAAAAGAGGTCATAAACGTTACGTCCGCTGCACACTCTGACGCAGTCGTAGTGGCATAACCATTGCAAATCCCCTCTGAGCGCCGGTCCGGGTCCGGCCCAAAATAGGGGCACGCGTCATGTCTACCTTCGACAATCCATTCGACCCGTCACGCCGGCTGAACAGCACCGGCTGTTCTTGCGGTCAGCACACCAACGACGCCGAGCACGCGCGTGACGCTGCGACCCGATGGCAGTGCGCCCCGGCGGAAAGCCAGGCTGTCAGCGAAGAAAAGCGTTACGAGGGTGTGGTCGCCTCCGCCGTCATGCGCGCGATGTTTCCCCAGGACGTCGGTCGCCGCCAGTTCCTGCAGTCGCTGGGCGTCTCCACAGCGCTCGCCGCGCTGTCGCAATTCTTTCCGCTGAAGACGGCGACCGAGTTGTTCGCCGCATCCGGGCCGGTCGAGAAGAAGGACTTGAAAGTCGGCTTCATCCCGATCACCTGCGCGACGCCGATCATCATGGCCAAGCCCATGGGCTTCTACGAGAAGCAGGGCTTGAACGTCGAAGTGATCAAGACTGCCGGTTGGGCGGTGATCCGCGACAAGACCATCAACAAGGAATACGACGCGGCGCACATGCTGTCGCCGATGCCGCTCGCCATCACCATGGGCGCCGGCTCTAGGTCGATCCCCTACACGATGCCGGCGGTGGAGAACATCAACGGCCAGGCGATCACGCTGTCGATCAAACACAAGGACAGACGCGATCCGAAGGACTGGAAGGGCATGAAGTTCGCCGTGCCCTTCGATTACTCCATGCATAACTATCTGCTGCGTTACTATGTCGCCGAACACGGCATCGATCCCGACCAGGACATCCAGATCCGCGCGGTGCCGCCGCCGGAGATGGTCGCCAATTTGCGTGCCGACAATATCGACGGTTTCCTCGCGCCCGATCCGGTCAACCAGCGCGCCGTCTATGACGGCGTTGGCTTCATCCATATTTTGTCGAAGGAGATCTGGGACCGGCACCCGTGCTGCGCTTTCGCGGCGTCTAAAGAGTTCGTTACCGAGACGCCGAACACCTATGCCGCGCTCTTGAAAGCGATCATCGACGCCACCGCCTTCGCGCACAAGCCGGAGAACCGCAAGCAGATTGCCGAGGCGATCGCGCCGGCCAATTATCTCAATCAGCCGGTGACGGTGGTGGAGCAGGTGCTCACCGGTACCTTCGCGGACGGTCTGGGTAATGTGCGCAGTGTGCCTGATCGCATTGATTTCGATCCGTTCCCCTGGCAGTCGTTTGCCGTGTGGATCATGACCCAGATGAAGCGCTGGGGTCAGATCAAGGGCGATGTCGACTACAAGGCGCTATCCGAGCAGGTCTTCCTCGCCACCGACACCGCCAAGCTCATGGCCGACGTCGGCCTCACGCCGCCGAAGGAGACGTCGAAGACCTTCGTGGTGATGGGCAAGACTTTCGATCCCGCCAAGCCCGAGGACTATCTCGCGAGCTTCAAGATCAAGAAGAGCGCGTGATGACGGCTGCCGGGCCGCATAGTCGACCAGAACAAGGACGGGGAGGGGCGAGATGACGCTGTCCCTTCCCTGGCGGGCGGCGATTGTGTCGGTCGCGCTGTTCGCCGGCTTTCTGCTGATCTGGCATCTCGCCACCCGCGGAACCGGACAGGTCCAGCAGATGTCGCCGGAATACGCCAAGCTGATGGGCATAACAGCCACGCAGGGCAAATCGGCGATGCCGGGGCCGCTCGATGTCGGCGCCAAGCTATGGGAGCACGCACGTCGACCGTTCTATGACAACGGGCCGAACGACAAGGGCGTCGGCATTCAGCTCGCCTTCTCCATTGCCCGTGTTCTCCTCGGCTATCTGCTGGCGATGCTGGTCGCCATTCCTGTCGGCTTCATGATCGGCATGTCGCCGCTATTGAATCGTGCGCTCGATCCGTTCATCCAGGTGCTCAAGCCGATCTCGCCGCTCGCCTGGATGCCGCTCGCTTTGTACACGATCAAGGATTCGAGCACATCGGCCATCTTTGTCATCTTCATCTGTTCGCTATGGCCGACTATGATCAACACCGCCTTCGGCGTCGCCTCGGTGCGGCGCGAATGGCTCAACGTGGCGAAGACGCTCGAGGTCGGCACGCTCAAACGGGCCTTCACCATCATCCTGCCCGCAGCAGCGCCGACAATCCTCACCGGCATGCGCATCTCCATCGGCATCGCGTGGCTGGTGATCGTCGCCGCCGAGATGCTAGTAGGCGGGACGGGAATTGGTTACTTCGTTTGGAATGAATGGAATAATTTATCCATTACGAATGTCATAGTTGCGATTTTGACGATCGGGCTGGTCGGCATGCTGCTCGATCTGGGGCTGGCGCGGCTGACACGCCTCGTCACCTTCCCGGAGTAGCCGCGCATGTCCGACCGCTTCATCTCGATCGAAGGCATCGCGCGGCGTTTCGGCACGACCGCGATCTTCGAGGACCTGTGGCTCGGGATCAACCGCGGCGAATTCGTCTGCGTCATCGGCCATTCCGGCTGCGGCAAGACCACCGTGCTCAACATCCTGGCCGGCCTCGACGCGCCCTCGGAAGGCGCCGTGATCGTCGACGGCCAGGCGATCGACGGCCCCAGCCTCGACCGCGCCGTCATCTTCCAGGGCCACTCGCTGCTGCCGTGGCGCACGGTGCTCGGCAACGTCGCCTACGCCGTCGGCTCGCGCCACCGCGATTGGACATCCGCGCAGGTCAACGCGCACGCGCAGAAATTCATCGACCTGGTCGGCCTCACCGGCGCCGAGCACAAGCGCCCGGCCGAACTGTCGGGCGGCATGAAGCAGCGCGTCGGCATCGCGCGCGCGCTCTCCATCGAGCCCAAGATCATGCTGATGGACGAGCCGTTCTCCGCGCTCGACGCGCTCACGCGCGGCACGCTGCAGGACGAGGTGCGCCGCATCTGCCAGGAGACCGGGCAGACCGTGTTCATGATCACGCACGACGTCGACGAGGCGATCTATCTCGCCGACAAGATCGTACTGATGACCAACGGCCCCGGCGCCGTGCTGGCCGAGATCGTTGAGAACCCGCTGCCGCGCGAGCGCGCGCGCAACGACGTGCACAAGCACCCGTATTACTACGCCGTGCGCAACCACATCATCGACTTCCTGGTCGAGCGCTCGAAGATGTTTCGCGCCGAGAACGCCGCGCACGATCCGCGCCACGTGCCGCTCGTGCGCCCCGGTCTCGCGGCGCCCGCGCTCGCCAACGCAACACCGGAAGACGGCCGCAAGGCCGCTTCGGCCTGATCAAACGCAAGGGAGAATCCACATGAACCGCGCGCAACTCACCGAGAAGATCCTCGACATCAAGCGCGAGAAGGGCTGGAGCTGGAAATCGATCTGCGCCGAGATCGGCGGCATGTCGCCGATCATGATCGTCGGCGGGCTCCTGGGCAATCACAAGATGACCAAGCCGATGGCGGCCGCCGCCGCCAAGCTGTTCGGGCTCACAAAAGCTGAGCAGACCATGCTCAACGAGGTGCCGATGCGCGGCGCCGGCACCGCGATGCCGCCGACCGATCCGCTCATCTACCGCTTCTACGAACTGGTGCTGGTGAACGGCCCGGCCTGGAAGCAGCTCATCGAGGAGGAGTTCGGCGACGGCATCATGTCGGCGATCGACTTCGACATGGAGATGGAGCGCAAGGCCGACCCGAAAGGCGACCGCGTCAAGATCACCATGAGCGGCAAGTTTCTGCCGTTCAAATACTACGGCTCGACGGGCAACGAGCTGGCGTATGGGCTGAAGGAGGAGTGAGGTTCTTCCCTCTCCCCGTTTACGGGGAGAGCTCCCTCGCCCCGCACCATCACAACGGCAGCGATGGATCCCGCAGCAGCGGGCGATAGTCCTCGCCAGTCGCCTCGCGGGCGACGCGCACGAAGTTTGCCGCCGCATCGCGCGGCGTATTGGCAGCCGGGGCCTTGGCCATCAGCTGCCAGAAGCGGCGATAGCCGGCAAAGCCATGGTCGCGGCGGATGCGATGAAAGAATCCGGCCGCCAAATGGTACGACCCGATCCAATAATGCGGATTGCTGGGCGGCTTGTCGGCGCCGAGCGTGTTCTCCCAGGTCAATTTGGGATCCGCCAGATAGCGATCGACGATGTCGACCAGGCTGAGCCAGCGGAATTTCTCGAAGTCGATGGTGTCGTCCCAGGGCGCCCCGGCAATACCTTTGGCTTCCATGGCGTAGAACCGGTTCACCGTAGCGAACCCGGTCGTGAAACATCCGCCGACCACGGCCGCCTTCACAGCGCCAAGCTGCGGGTCGTAGCCCCAGAAATTCCGCCCGAGCTCGTAGAAGACCGCCTGGTTGTAGCGGTCGCCCGCCGCCTCGCTGAGCAGGCGATGCATCGAGCGCGGACCCATTTCAATGCCGGTGTGCCCCAGACGGCCGCGCGCGGCCGCGGCGGCATCCTGCGCGTTCTCGGCGATGGTCGCGCGTCCCTCGTACATGTTGTTGGGCGCCGGCGACCGGCCGAACATGTCTCGGTACCAGTCCCACGCCGAGTCGATAACCTCGAGCACCCTTTGCACCACGTCGCGCGCGGTGGCGCGGTCCGGGTCGAGCATCAACACGACATTGCGGCCCGCGTAGGCGTCCACCTGGATGGTCGGCCCGGCAAAGGTGCGATAGGGCACCACCTTGTGGCCCGCGCTCTGCGCCACGGCGGGCGAGGCGAGCGCCAGACTGGCGGCGGCGCCGAGCAGCGAGCGACGGGATAGACCGGACATTAGTTCGGCATCCTTTTTCGGGCGGCCCGTCAGTAAACGAGCTGCAGGCTTTGATCTTTGAACATCCAGCGGTAGTCCTCGCCGGTGGCAACGCGCGCAATTTGGACGAAGCGCGACGCGCATTCCTTCGGCGTCTCGGCCGCAGGCGCGTCCATCAGCATGCGGCAGAAGCGCTGATAGCCGGCAAAGCCGTGGTCGCGCTGGATGCGGTGATAGAAGGCGCCGGCAAGCTGGCTGGCGCCCCAGCCGCGCGGATTGGCGGGCGCCTTGTCGGCGGCCAGCGTGCTCTGCCAGGTCAAGGCTTTATCGTCGAGATAGCGGTCGAGCAGGTCGATCAGGATCGAGTGGCGGTAGTGGTCGAAGTCGAGATCGACATCCCACGGCGCGCCCGTGATGCCGGCGGCCGCCATCGCATAGAAGCGATTGACCTCGCCGAAGCCCCAGCTGAACGCGTCGATCTTGCCGAGCTGCTTGCCGAAGGCCCAGAAGTTCAGGCCCATGCAGTAGAAGGTGGCCTGATTGTAGCGGTCGCGCATCGCCCCATTGAGCAGCAGCGTGGTGGAGGACGGCAGGATCTCGACGCCGGTGGCGCCCCACGCGAAGCCTTGATCGGCGACCTCCGCAACCGGCACGCGGCCGGCGTAGTCTTTCTTGGTGGCCGGCATGGCGCGGTAGAAATCGGCGTACCAGCCCCACGCACGATCGAACGCCTCGAGGATTCGCGCGACGGCAACGCGATCGACCGGCCGCTTCGGATCGATCAGCAGCGCCGTCCGGCGGCCGGCAAAGAGCCGCAACTGCAGCGCGCTTCCGTTGATGGTCTGGTAATTGACAACGTCTTGTTGCGGCCCCTGCGCGAACGCCGGGCCGGCCGCCGCGAGGGTGGCGGCGCCGAGCAGCACGCTGCGCCGGGTCAGATCGGTCATCGGCGGTCCGAATGGAATCGGAGCAGGCAGAGACAGAACAATGAATTTTTCACGGCGCCGTTCGGCTGACAAGACTTGATCATGGCACTGCGCGGATATGCCCCGCATTGTCGCACGGCGCCGATTTCGCTAATGTTGTTGCGGAATTTCCAAAAAAGAAGAATTCGCGGCCCGTTCGGTGCCCGCCGCTGCAGCGGCCAACTCACTGACATGAGGGCGGTGACGTGCGATCCGCCATGCCGGCTTAAATCGAATCGGGAGACGCATCCATGCGCATTCGATCGAAGCTTTTGGCCGCCGCGGCCTGCGCGTTCCTGGCCGCTTCCTCGCCGGCGCGCGCCGACGATTGCGACAGCCTCAAAGCCGAGCTTGTAAAGGAAACGGCAATCAAGGACGACGTCGCGAAAGAACTGGCGAAAGCCGAGAGTACCATCGCGTCGGAAAAGAATCATATCCTCAAGTTGGAGGCCCTGGAAGCGAACGCAACTGCCGGCACTGCCGTCATCAGGGGAACCATCCAGGCTCACCAAGAGAAATTGTCGTTTGAGTCGGTGGTCGCTCGAAGACTGAAGGACCGGATCAGTAGCAAGGAAGCACGACTGCAAGACATTCGACTGACGATGGCTCTCATCGAATGCAAGGAGGCCGCGCCAACCCAGTCTGCGCAGCCGGCCAAGCCGGACGACAGCCCGCGCACGGCGAGCGCCACTCCCGCCAGTCCGTCACCGGCGCCGTCGCCGTCACAACCGCAATACCCGCCGGACATGCAGAAACTGATCGACCTGCTGAGCGACGACTTTCGCCAGCAGCTGAACGAGGAGAGGGTCAAGGATCCCGAAAAATACAACAAGCGGATTGAGCGGATGCGCGAGTCAGCAAAGCTGCCGCCGCTCCCGCCAGGGTCGCCGGGGCTAGCGCCGGTGCCGGGATCGGTTCCGGGCCCACAGCCATCCCCGCAGCCGCCGGCTCAGCGCACGGCCACAGCGCCAACATCGCCGCCGTCCACGACACCGGCCACGCCGGCAGCGGCGCCGGCCGTCGATCCGCGCAGCTTCATTTGCCAGACCGAAGGCAATAACGCAGCGGCGTATCTGCAATGCGAGACGGCCGCGGGGGTCGGCTGCCAGATTTCGCAGGCCAGGGCCCAGCAGGAGCTGGAACGCTTGAAACGGAACGATCCGAATGTGCGCTGCCGGGTCGTCAACTTGCCATTCGTGACCTGCGATCAGAGGATCGCGGAGATTGCGCGGCAAAGGGCCGACATCGACCGCATGAACGCCAGTCGCGAGGAGCGCGGCCAAAGGATGCGCGATCTGACCACGCTGGCCGGATCCGCCGGCGCGTCCGGCTGCCCGACCGACCGCGTCGACCAGGCGATGGCGGGCACGTCCCCGCCAACGGCGCTGCGATCGCGGATCATGCCCGTCTTGCTGCCGCCGCCTGTCGTGCACGTCGCGCCCGTGGCCCTGCTGCCGCCGCCTGTGATGCCGATGACGCATGTAGCCGCCGCTCCGCATGCCGTGCCCCAGCCGCCGCAACCGCCGACCGCACATGTCGTCCCGGTTCCGCCAAAAGAGAAAAAGCAGGTGACGCAGAAGCCTCACCAGCCTGCACAGCAGCGTCACATCGATCAGGCACAGGCTCAGCAGGACGCGGCCGCAACGGCCGCCCTGATCAACATCATCGCCGGCGTCGCTGCCGGTGCCGCCATGAGCAGCCCGCGCGGGCCGACCTATCAGGGGCCGAGCGGCCACCACGTTGCGCCGGCGCGGCGCGGTCACTAAGCGCGATACAAACGGCGATCGCGAGTGAGGAGAGGCGAGCGATGCATGCGTCAATCAGCGGAGCGCTTGGGCTTGCGATGTTCGCAGCGGCCGGCATCGCCGCGACGCCAGCTTCCGCCGACGACATGGCGACATGCACCGGCGCGCAAAGCGAGCCCAATGCGCGGCTGCAAGCCTGCGAGCGGTTGATCGCCACCGGCAAGTATCGCGGCCCCAATCTCGTGCCGATCTATAACTGGCGCGGGCGTGCCTACTTCGATCTGGGCGAGTACGACCGCGCTATCGCCGAACTCAGCGAGGCGATCCGGCTCGACCCCAAGCGGGCGATTGCCTATGCGGTCCGTGGCATCGCTTACACCAAAAGGACCGACTACGATCGCGCGATTGCCGATCTCGAACAAGCGATGCAGCTCGATCCGAAGAGCGCCACGGCGGACTATTACACTACGAACTTGGTCGAGGCTTACGGCCGTCGCGGCCTGGCATTCGAAGGCAATCGAGACTTCGACCGCGCGCTCGCCGATTACGATCAAGCGATCCGCATCCTTCCGAACGACGCCATCGGCGCCTATCGGCAGCGCGGGCTCATCTACCGCACGAAAGGCGACTACGATCGCGCCATCGCCGATCTCAACCAGGTGATCCGGATCAAGCCCGGCGATATCATTGCTTATGTGGGACGCGCCACCGCCTACGGCCAGAAGGGCGACTACGATCGCGCCATGGCCGATTTCGACCAGGCGTTCAGGCTCGATCCGAACTATCAGCCGGCCTTCAACAATCGCGGCTTGGTTTATAATCTGATGGGCCAGCCGGATCGCGCGCTGACCGATCTCAATGAGGCGATCCGGCTCAATCCAAAAGTGGCCGCGACCTACAAGAACCGCGGCCTCAGCTACGAGGCCAAAGCCGAGTTCGATCGCGCGCTGGCCGAATTCCGCATGGCGCTGAGCATCGATCCCAACCAGCAGGAGGCGAAGGACGGCTTGGCCCGCGTCGCGCAGCGCGCGGCGGCGCCCGCTGGCATCTCACCAACCGCGCAGGCCGGATCGGTGCGCCAGCTGTTCGAGCGGCACCAGTTGCTCGGCACCTGGGCGCCCGATTGCGGCAAGCCCGTCAGCGCGCAGAACCTGTATCTGGTTGTCCGCCCGCTCGACGAGCAGCGCGTGCAACTCGACCGGATGGAAGGCCCGACCGCACGCCACACCGCTTACGCGGCGGAAACCGCGACGGAACCGCAGCCGAGCGAGCTCGGCGTTCAAGTTGTGGGACTCGACGGTCCGAGCGCGCTGACGTTTCGCGTGCAGTCAGGCCAGCTGCTGGCGTTCCAAAGCTGGCACCGGAAGTGCGGTTAGTCAGCGGCGACCTTACGCGCGTTCGCCGCCGTCCGGCGCGTTCGCAGCGGGTGGTGTCGGCAGCGGCAGCCCGAGCTCTTTGGCGCGCTGCTGGGCGCGGCTGCGGTAGGACGCGGCCTGCTGCTCGAGCGCGGCTTTCACATCCGGGTTCTGCTCGGTGGCAGCCAGGTTTTCGAGCCTCAACGCTTCACACCAATACTCCGCGACGTGTTTCATAGCGCCACCCCCAAGTTCAATCGGGAAGCGCTGTTTCAATCATTTGGTGGAGAGGCAAGTTCCCGCGGGCGCCGCATGGCTGGGCGCGTGGCCATGTGGGAACCAAAGTTACGGTTGGCTGTCCGCGGCCTTCACCGGCGGCGGCTCATAGACGACGTCGCAGTGGCTGTTCTTGTCGGCCTGTTCCGCCAGCAGCAGATAGTTGCGGGCGAGCGCGTCAAGCTGCTTCTGGATGTCGGGGTTGTCGTTCGCTTGCGCCCGCGCGCGCAGCGCCGCGGCGATCATCCGATACTGATCTGCAGAGGTCATTCCGGACCTGTGTCAAATTACGCACGCCAGCCCCCAACCGGAAATTCCTGGCGACGACATTCGTTCCGGGAACCGGCGGCGCGGGCGCACAACGAAAATATTTTCCATGATTCGCGCCGTTGTGAAAACGCACGCGCTGCGAATCGGACGAGAGACGAACGATCTGTCGGCGGCGCACGGGCGCGCTCAGAAATAAACGTAATACAAATAGCAGAGCGCCAGCGCCGCCAGCAGCGCGCGCCATCCGGTCAGCGTCGCGGCAAGTTTAGCGGCGGCGGTGTCGGTGGGCGAGGGCGCAAAACCAGACGCCGCTCACCGCACCTCGACGGGCGCTGGCCGACGGCCGGAAATTACGGATAATACGACGCCGCAACAACGGCGGTTGTGATCCTGGGGGGAGCCATGACCATTCCGCGACGTCTGTTGTATGCTGGTACAATGACCTTGCTGCTGCCAGCTCTTGTCATGTCGCCGCCGCAGGCGCGCGCCGCGACGACGCCCGCCTG
>Ga0134124_10001060_pt1 | contig 22026 bp, 42 predicted proteins | sample KB304_FD_96880 | JGI IMG/M metagenome (GOLD analysis project Ga0134124, IMG submission 96880) | Terrestrial soil microbial communities without Nitrogen fertilizer from Kellogg Biological Station, Michigan, USA - KB3-0-4 | ecosystem: Environmental > Terrestrial > Soil > Unclassified ... | reverse complement strand
GTCTTGAAGATTTCGTTCATGGGATAAGGTAGCACAGCCCCAGGACCAGTCAAGAGGCAATCGCAAGAAACTTCGAGCCTGCCGGAAAACGCGTGAGGCGGTGCCAGTCGGCCCGGACAACCATTGTGGTCACTGGACCCTGCACGGTGGGGATGTAGCGCACCCGCACAAAATCGGGCGTGACGTCCACGACCTGGGCGCTGTAGCTGCCGCCGTCAAAGCCGGCGAAGACGACAGAGACCCCGAGGTCGCGTGTGGTGAATCGGTGTTGGTGTATCTTGTTGGTGTTCATGGAATTCAGGTGTTGGCGGGTTGACGGTTAGAAGAGCGGTCGTCGTCCTGCACGGTGGCCATCCGGCCGGGAGAGATGCCGCACGCATTTAAAAACCGGCGGTCATCAAAGTCCGGGTTGTGGTCCGCGCAGACGCGGGCGATACCGCCAGCGAGCCGGGCCACCGTATCTCGCGCGACTGCGTCGTCCGCATTGATGGCGCGGGTGTAGTTCTCTGCGATAACCGCGGCCAGGGCCTCGAAATGTTTTCTATTCATGCCGGCAGCATACCACAACCCGGCACGGGCGCAAGTCCGTATTTCTACTGGACGTGCGGCGGCACTGTGTTGGCCAGCTCCTCCTCCAGGTCGGCGCGGATTTGTTTCTTGATGCCCGGCTCGAGGCTGTCCCACCAGTGGTCGAAGCCAGCGCGGTCCTCGAAAAACTTAATGACCAGATTTGTGAGTTTGCGGGCTTCAGTCATAGAACCACCTTGTTCTGCGCCACTGCACAGCGACATGCCCCGGGAAGGCCCAGAGCGCGGAAAGAGTTTCCGGCAGCCCCCAACAGAAGATACGATAGAGGAAGATGAAGGGAACCAGGAGGCAGTCGAGCAGGAGCGTCCAGCGGGACCTTCGGAACTGGGAGTAGGTCACCACAATCCCTTCTCTTCACCGTAGGCCATAATTAGACAAACGAGCGCGACTAATAGAGCGAGTGTTAATAGGTTCATTAGTTGGGTGTTATATGGACCTCCATGCCCAGCGGGCAGGTTGGGTTCGGGCACCAGATAGACATCGTGCCGGCCTCTCCTCCTGGCTTGCGGTCGCACAGCATTTCACTCGCGCAGAAACAACAGTGCCGGCCGGCGCGTTTGATGCGCGGCTCGATGTCGTCATCGGGAGGCAGAGGAGGTTCGTTCATTCTTGCCTTTCGGGGTCCACTTGATGGCATCGAAATTCTCATTGAACCGCTTGCGGTCCGACGTGCGGTCCTTGCTGCCCTTGCCCGGCGCGCCGTGCAGTCCGAAGTTTCGCGAGTTGCCTTTTGCTCCTGATTTATGCGCCATGGGTTTTGGTGAGTTGCTCGAGCAGCTCAATCACGCGCTCGAGTTTCTTGGCGATGTCAACGAGCGTGTCGTTGTTGGCCACCGCGGGATAAATGGCCGGCGTGGCTGCGCCGAGTGGCAGTGGCACCGGTTTGAAATCTGAGAGTGGTGGATTCCAGCCTGATGTCATAGATTTTTTGCGGCGCGTGACAGGAACCAGTCGAGGTCCCGTCTCACGAAGTTTTTGTCGAGCGGCTGCCACTCGAACACGTTTGATTCACTTCCGGAACGGTCGTAGAAAGGACGCAGCACGCGGGTTTGGTGAGCGCTGAGCCTCCCATCCTCGGAACGCGGTGGCAGCATGAAGAGCGCGATTCCACACTTCTTGGAGAGGTCGCAGCCCCAGTCACCGATATTCCCGCTGCACTCAGCGAAGTGGAAAACTGATTTCCCGCCTTGTGATTCCCAGCGGACCAGGGCCTCCTCGGGCGTGCCATCCGCGACGAACACGTCGAGGCGCTGCTCGGTGGGGATGGGAGCCTGCTTGACGTTGCCCAGGTTGTCGGCGAGGTCGCTGCTGGAGCTCATGCGAAATAGAAGCCGCGCTCGACACTCAACGCGCGGAAGCAGCGGCACCCGCAGAACTCCAGCGTCTCGGTTTGAGAGGCGAGCTGGCGCGAGTCCAAGGAGGCGGACGAGGCGACCAAGCCCTCGGACTCCGCGTGCTTTTCATAGTCTTGCACCCGCCAGAATTCCTCCTGCTCGACACGCTCGCGAAACGCCTCAAAGCTTTCGTTTAAGTCATTGGTGGCGCACCACTCATTTGCGAGCCGCAGGTCCACGCAGCTCTTGTAGTGCTCGAAAGTATCGAGCAGCCTCTGGGCCCCCTTCGGCTCGTCGAAGTCGAGCGTGCCCACCACACAGAGGTAGGGCATTTTGGGGGTTGGGGCCGAAAGGCAGCAGTTCTGCGAGATGTGCAGCGCGTTATAGAAACGGGCTTGGATGTTGGCGGCGCTCATAGGTAGGTAAGCGTGGCGTGGAAAATCTGAACAGGGCACTCTTGCGGAATCGCTTGGAGGTAGCCGGTTGCCAGCTCCACAGCATTGAAACTCTTTGTATCGAGAACAAAGCTGTTGGCCACCTCCACTGCTCGAATTTTGATGCATGCGAGGTCGGCCCCGCTTTGCTCTTCTACGAAGAAGAAGGTGTCTCCGACGTTGAGAGAAGAGAACTCGAGTCCTTGCTTTTTTGGCGGTGTCGCGGTAATCATGGTGTGGGGCCCCTCAAATAAACTTCAGCTCGGCGTTGAAAACCTCGACAGTTTCGTGTTGGTTTATGTAGGCAAGCTTCCCGCCCACCAACTCAACTGCGTTATAGTAGCTGGTTCCGGATTCACGCGGGCCATCGGTTTTCGAGACCTCGCGGATTTTGATGAGGGCGTGCGCTGTCGGGAAGAATAGGCGAAAGGTGTCGCCGGTCTTCAAGACACCGAATGATGTGCCCTGCCATGATTTGTTTGGGATGGTTATCATTGCTGGTCATAGGTTACATCAGGTTGGGTCGGCGGGTCAACTGTTACGGGCGGCAGAACGGTGGGCTGGGGCGCTTCGCCCGTCATGCCGGCGGCCTCCATTTGCTTCTGGCACTTGTAGAGAAAGTTGACGCCGTCGCACAACATCTGCGCGACCTCGGGCTGGCGGCAGGTGGCGAAAAATCCTGGGCGCGGCTCTTTGGTGGCGTCCGGCTCAAGGTTCACGCAGATTACGAAGATGCCGGGGCGCGCCGGGTTGCTGACCCACTCGCAGATTAGGCCTGAGATGGGAAACGGGTAGAAGGGCTGCTGCTGGGCTTCCTTGTGCAGCTGCTCCTCGCTGACCTCGGTCTCCGTTTTCTTGTAGTCGCCAGCGCCTTGGACAACCACCTTGTTGGAGGCGTGCTCGACGAATTGTTGCTTGATGTTGTCGATGGCTTGCGCGGTGGGAAGCATCGGGCGGTAGGCGCGACGCTTTGATTTGGGTTGCTTGTTCTGCTTGCTCATGTGTGGTTGAGTTGGTGTCTCAGCTCCTCTCGTTGCTGAAACAGGGTTTGGTAGGCCTGCGAATGCACGTTTACGGTGGGCCCCAGCTTTTTGATTTCCCAGGACAGGGCCTCGATTTTGGCGCGCAGGTCAGCCCGCTTTTGTTTTCGGTTGATGATACCTCTGATGCTCATAGAATTTGAGGGCGCTCTGCGATTTGTTGGCGGAGCGCGGCTTCGAGGCGGCGGCGTTCTTCGGCGATTTGGTCGATGAGTCGGTCGCACGCGTGGCCCGCGCCTGAGGCAACCATCAGCGCAGTCGAGAGCTCTGCGAAGTGGCGATGGAAGGGCGAGTCGGCCGGTGGGCATGGTGGCAGGCGGACACCCTGAAAAATGCGGAGGTGCTTTGAAAGCACCCGCAGTTTTTTGTCATCCGGAAGTGCGGCCAAGTCGGCTTGGATGAGCCTCATGCACTCAACCCAGGTGCGGAGCTGCCAGTTGTCTTTCTCTTTCGCGACGCGCTCGTATTCATCGAGGTCGAGCTCGGGCTTGTAGGCGTCACGGTGGCGGAAAAGTAGTGACTGGTGTTCGTTGATGAAGTCGAGCAGCTCGTGGGACCACTGAGACTCATCGTGGAGGCGGACCATCGGACTCTGGCAGGCGAGGTCGGCCTCGTAGAGAAACTCGTCCTGACTTGCGTGCGACCAGGGTATCTCGAGGAAAAACTTGCGCCGCAAGACCAGCTTCCAGAAGTCACACTCGAGGGCACAGGCTTCGCGAGTGAGGAATGCCGAAGCAGACGGAAAGCGACGCGCGGTGTTGGGGTCCTCAGACAGCTTGACCCGCGTGGCGGTCTCGGCCGGGTCATGCGATTGCTCTGTGAAGCCCCAGCAATCTGCGTTGAACACACCGATTGGGCGGCCGAAGTGTTCCGGGTCCTTGAAGATGGGCGAGGTAACCGAGAAGCGGAAGTGCCACGGAGTCTTCCGGGATATGTGACTGTAAACGTGGCGGAACTTTTTTTGCACGCACAGAAGATATGTGAGGAAGTGGGCCCGCGTCAACTTAAACACTGTGGCGTGAGCCCACCCAAAAGGCGGAGGTAACCGGGCCCTATGCCCTGACAAAACCCCATACACACACACATTATATACTCGCGTATAAAGTAAGTATGTAGGAGGAGGACTTTTGTCAGGGCATAGGGCCCGGTTAACCTCGGGTTTTCGGGGCCAACCAAACTCCGAACCTTGACTTTCGCCTGCGGCGGGCACTTTTCCCAACATGGCAGAAACCACCCCACCCAAAGACAGCCCCGGCGACCACGAGGCCAACCTGTTCATCGGCTCGACGAGCAAGGCGCAGGAGCTCTACGCGGAGTCGAAGCGGGTTCGGAGGTTGGCCGAGCGAAAAGCATGGTGGAACCAGAATCGTCCGCAGCCCAGCGCCACCGAGCGCGAGCGCCCAATTGGCAACCTCGAGGAATAGCGGGTTGACAAGCCGGTTCTTCTCACACCTCTTCTGTATGAAAAGTGAAGAAGAACGCGCAGCAGTTGCGCGAGCGTATTACCTCAAGAACAAGGAGAAGTTGCGCGAGAAGAATAAGAGGTGGCTGGCTGCCAACCCAGGCAAAGTGGCGGAATATAGTCGGAGGTTCCACGCCAAACATCCTGAGCGGAAGTCTGAGTATTACCGGCGGCACAGAGCGAAGCGAAGAGACCAGATTGAGTCCAACCGGTTGAAGCGAAGATACGGGATTACCCGAGAACAAGTGGAACAGATGAAAATCGCCCAGAACAACCAGTGTTCAATCTGTTCCAAAGAACTGGTGAAGTCTCATATTGACCATGACCACGTAACAGGGAAGGTGCGCTCTATTCTCTGCCCCCATTGCAACGGCGCTCTCGGACTGCTCCAAGAGAGCGCTCGCATCGCATTCCTCGCAGCCTCCTATCTTCAATCTCATGGCAAAGCCTAACACTCTCGACAAAAACAAAGCGGACGTGGCTCAGATTTTTTTGGTCTGGATGGCGACGGTGGGCAGCAACGAGCAAACAGCACTCGCGCTGGACCTCGAACCTGAACAGGTCCGGCGGCTCGCAGAGTCGGAGGGCTGGAATGAAAAAATTCGCCGCGTGTCGCTGATGTCCAAGAATGGAAAGCCGGGCGATTACGAAAGAATGGTCAACCGGTGCCTCAACTTTGTTCAGGCCCAGGTGCTGAGGACTCAGGTCAACAGATTGCTGACCGAGGTCACCGCGATGTCTAACGAAGAGTTGCTGAGCCGGGCCTGCGTGCGGACGCGCGATGGCGGAATGCAGCTGAGCGCCAAGTTTTTTGTGGACCTCGCAAACGCAGCCGAGGCGGCGCAGCGCATGTCTTACGCAGCGCTGTCCGATACAGCCGGCGAGCGCGCGGAGCGCGACAGCGGAGGCACGGGCGGCCAAGGAGCCAACGACCTGCACGCCGCCATCATCGCAGCCCTTTCCAACCCCGGGTTGAATCCCGAATCTGTTTCCCAAAAGCTCCTGGCTGAGGCCAATGAAGAAGTGCAGGCGCGAGCATCCGCAAAAGCACTTGTCGAGCCACTCGTATCTCCCCAGAGCCCGGCAGATTCTGCCGACCAGTGAGCGAAGGCCGGGCGCGGCCGGAGAGCCGAAGAGTGCGTGGGAATCACGCAGTGTCCCGGTGACTCGAGGTCCGATTGGGTGGATATACCCAATTCCGCGCGAAACGGGGACAACGAAAAATCGTTGCGCTGTGTTGCAAGGGTTTACGGTCACCAGGACTGCTCACACCCAAGACAGGGCGACTAGGCAACTCTTGCCGACCGCGGTCAAGGTGCCCGTTATCGTTAACGCGCGACGAGGCCCACCCAAGGGGGGACGCGGGGGCCGCGACGCCCGCTCAGGGGTCGCCGCGCCATGAAAAATTTGCCTACTCGTGACCTTCCGCGCCGGCACCCCCGGAGTTTTACGGTGCCAATTGACACCCCGGCCGTCCGGTGCTACGTTGCCGGCGAGATGAACCTCTACCTCATCAGCCAAACCGTCAACAACGACTACGACACCTTCGACGCCGCCGTGGTGTGCGCGCCGGACGAAGAGACCGCGCGCGACATGAACCCCTACGACGGAAAGCCAGTGAACTGGGGAGCACTCCGCTACGGCGGCTCCTGGGCACCACAGCGCTCGGACGTCAACGTGAAACTGCTCGGGTTGGCCAAGCCCTCCATCCCGCCCGGCGTGGTCCTCGCGTCCTACATCGCCGGCTGACCAATGAAACCCGCCAGCGAAAAAACCATCCGGCAGCTGTGGGACCACGTCCTTACTCTGTCGGCCGCTGACAAACTGCGCGCCCTCGCGCCCGCGGACCGGGAACCCTACTGGCGCTGCTTCCTTGCGGGATTCATGGTCGCGCGGTGGGCGGTCGAAGATAGCAAGAAGCTTTTCCGGGACCAAGTCGCCGACGAGCTCACTGAAAAAATCAACGCGCAGCTTGAGGTCGAACGTCTGCTTGACAGCTAACCAAACGTGTGGCATGTTTCCGCGCCTATGAAAGAAAAGCCAAGCTACACCGTGGAGTGCTACTTCGACCACTTCTGGAGCGAGAGTGAGAATTGCCGGGGCCCCTACAGCACCCTGAAATCCGCGAGGCTGGCCGTTAAACGGAGAGGCTCGGTGTCTCGCCGCTATCGAATCGTGAAGCGCGCCGTCACCGCCGTCATCATCAAGCCATGAAAACCGAACTGACCCACACCAAACAAAAACCCGTGTCGTTTCCTCTGCTCGCGCAGTCGATACACCGTGACACCCCCGCGCTCTCCTTCACCGTGCTGTTCGTCAGCCCCCAATCGGGCACGGTGGTTCACTGTGAACCGGACGCGGTTCGTCACATCGGCGAGACCGACGACCATTGGTGCCCCGTCCACAACCATGAGCAGTGGCGCATACTCTCTCCCGGGGAGGCGGTCACCCTCCGAAACGGCTGAGCCATGATTACCAAAGCCCAAACCGAAGCCGACTTCCGCGCGGAGCTCGCCGCCCTGCTGAAGCGCTACGACGCGGAACTTTCCGCGGACGACCACTACACCGGGTGGCCGGAGTGCGGAGAAGACATCCGCATCACGGTGACCATCCCGGCCCGATACGACGCGGACGGCCGCACGCTCGTTGAATACACTGAGTTCGACCTCGGCCGGCATCTGACATCATGATTACCGTTCTCCCCAAAGGCACCTGGGCCCCGACGCCCAAGCGACCCGCGCCGCCCAGCCGGCCGCCGGCCGCTGACAAATCACGCGAGGAACGCCAGCGCGACCTGCGGGGACTCCTTTTCCTATTTTTCCTCTGGCTCGTTTTCCACGGCCGTCACCACTACTAAACCTATGACCAACTTCATGAAGGTCTTCGCCTACCTCCGGGTCAGCACCCGGGAACAAATCGACGGCGGCGGCTTCGACCGCCAGCTGGCGACAATCCTCAGCTTCACGGAGCACCGCGGCTGGGACGTCGCCCGGACATTCCGCGACCAGCAGTCCGGCGGAACCGAGTTCGACAATCGAGGTGGCCTGCGCGAATTGCTTTCCCTTGCTGGAAGCGACAGCGCGCTCGGGGTGGACACAATCATCGTCGAAAACGCGACGCGCATCGCGCGCGACTTGATGGTCCAAGAAATTTTCCTGGCCGAGTGCCGCAAGCTGGGCGTCAAAGTTTTCGCGGCCGATTGCGGCGAAGAGCTCGTGCTGGCCAACGCGGACCCGACGCGCGTTCTGATTCGCCAAATTCTCGGCGCGCTGGCTCAGTGGGAGAAGGCCCAAATCGTCCTGAAGCTCCAAGCCGGCCGCCGCAAGAAGGCCCGCGAAACTGGCGCTCCATGCGGGGGCCCCAAGCCATACGGTCAAACGGAATCCGAGCGCGCGGTGATTGGCGACATCTGGCGATTCCGGCGGACCAACGGCTGGACCTTTCGCCGAATCGCCCAGGAACTCCGCGCCATCGGATACCCCGCGCCGGGCGGCCGCTGCTGGCACACCGGAACGGTCGGGACACTCTACTGTCGTGAAGTGGCGCGACGCGGGGCAGACAATATATGAACGTCCGACAACTCATCTCAATCCTCGAGGAGCTCGATGCCAAGGGCCACGGCGACCTCCCGGTCCTGGTCGAAGATGGCCTCGACCCGAGCGACCCCATCGAATGCACCTGCGCCTCGGAGTCCGATGGCGGCTTGTTCTACCTCGACGAGCACGACAACGTCCAATATGGTCCGCACATCCGGCTATCATGAAAAACCTCCGCAAAGGCGACGAGCCACTTTTCCGGTTCGTCAATGCAATGATGATTAAGGCGGCGACTCAATTCCGTCTCCCCCTGCGGAGGGTCCTCCCGCTCGAAAAAGAAAACTGCTCTCGCTATTTCGGCCGATGCGAGAAAGACGGAACAATCTATGTCCGGGTCCGGGACGCCTCGAAAGGCGGCCGGCGGTGGAAAGGAATAGACGAGCCCTACCAAATCATCGACACCATGTCCCACGAACTGGCGCACCTCATTACGCTGGACCACACCCCGAAGTGGTTTGACCTCCACCTCATGATTCTCGGGGACCTCGCCGGCCGGCGGGTCTTCGAAGTCCTCTCCAACTTCCATGAGCAACGCCGACGTCACTAGAATAATCGAGGCCGAGAAAGCAAAGGTGGGCGGGAGACCGACAATCCTTTTCTGCTCCGACTTCTCGGCGGTGCCGGGCTTTCCCGGCTGCTGCACGTCTTGTCACGACGACTGGAATGACGGCTACGACTCGCCTGTTGAGACGGAATACAAAGGCGTCCTGCTCTCGACTTGCTGCAAGGTCTCCGCTTGGCTCGACAAAAATATATGAGCGACACCTCCAAAAAAATCACGCGCGAGTTCGACCGGCTCTGCCGGACCAACGCGAAGTTCAAAGAATTCGTCAAGCTTTTCCCCGACGCCTCGATGGACGAGCTCCTTATGGGCTGGGGGTGGGTTCAGGACTTGACCGCCCAGGTAATTCAGCGCACAGTCCGGGACTTGACAGGCTCCCTTCCTCATGCGACATTGTGCCGGAAGAAAGAACGATGAACCAGAGAAATGGAAAAGTGCGAGCTGGTCTGCTCGAACTGTCACCGCATACGGACCAAAAAGAGAAGGAATCAAAAATGTTCTCATTAGCAACATTGCAGCGTCTTAACAACGCCATCGAAGCGCGCAAGGCCCGCCGTCGCGCCCGCGCGCTCAACGCGAAGAACAAGAAGCACCCGAAGAACGCGGAGAAAACTGGCCACGTCTGCAAGGGCCCCACCCCGCTCGGTTGCGATGAATGCCTCCACTGACCGACCACCCCATGAAAACCCAAAGCAAACTTATCCTCGCGCCCAACGGCACGCTCCTCAACGCTGACCACATCGTAGCGGTGTCCCCGATTTTCGAATCGCCCGACATGGGTTGCGACGCGTTCGCGGTCTATACCGTCTCCGACGGCGCGGAGCCTTTCCTTTTCATCGCGCGTTCCTCGGCCCCCAAGAAAGACCACCACAAGGAGTTTGTGTTGGCCTGGACCGCGGCCACGAGCCCGTGTGATTTTTCGGGTTCCTGATTTGACACCAGACCACTTGTCGAGATATCTTAGGGTGGTTCGAATGTTCTTTGAAAATTTTGGCGGGGTGTAGCAGTGGCAGCTAAGCAGCCTCATAAGCTGACGGTCAGAGGTTCGATTCCTTTCCCCGCTACCAACTTACCTTGTCTCTCCAAAAAGGAGAACGCAGGGTATATCGTCGAGACGGGGTTTCGCGGGAGAACGACTCCCATCCGAAAGGACGCATGGCCCCGCACCAGCTCGACAAAAAACCGGGGCAATGGATGGCCCCTCTCATTTTCACCGAGACTCCGCTTGCCAGCGGATGTTGAAAGAGGCCTCCCCAGTGCTCGGTAACGGGAGCGCCCGGTTCGGGGGGCCGCGAAACTAGCCAAAGAAACGCTCCACCAAATTTTCGATGACCGCCGCCAACTTGGCCGAAAAGGATTACTTCCACCACGGCAAGCGGGGTGTAAGGCGAAGCGAGCATCGACGGGAGATGGCCGAGCCGCGGCCCGCGAAACCTGCGACAGTGCGTCCAAACAACCCCGCTTATTTTTGATGGGCCTGTCGTCTAAGAAAGGACACCGCGATTGGTCGCGGAAATGGGGGGTTCTCGCTCCCTCCCGGTCTCGCCATCTTCTCACCGAGCCGGCCACCAACCCGGCGGAGTGATGGGTCTATCGAGACATGGATGCTCGGTTAGCCCGAAACGCAGACGGCTCCTGCGTAATGAGAGCCGGCGCTTTTGGACGTAAGGCAACCCGCGACGGCGGACGGGTAGGAGACATCCACTCGTGTCCACGAAGCAAAGCAACGGTGCTTCCGTTTGCCCCGGTAAGAATCCGGCGTGTGGGGTCCCGATAGTTACCCGCCATTTTCCCGGGTTGACATTCGTCCATCCCGCGGACTTCTTTCGGCAGCAATTATGCCGAAGGAAATCACCGCACACGACCCCCGTTCTTTTGAGGACGAGGAAGACTACCGCAACGCAGAGATGGGCATGGGCGCGTCCTGCAACAAATCCGGGCCCGACCCGTCCACCAAGCCTCCCGGCAAGTTCACCGAATCCTACGACGGGGCCGACGGCCCGGGGTTCGTGACCAACACCAAGGTCTAGTCTTCCCGGTCATGCGTGCGATTGTTGTTGCCGGCGGCAGCGGTTTCGTTGGGCGCGCCTTCGTGGATTTCCTGACCAAGCGAGGCCACAAGGATGTCCGCGCCGTGAGTCGGGCGACTGGGTTCGACTTGCGAGACCCCGTGATGGCGAAACTCGCCTGTGAAGGAGCAGAGACGGTCTTCAACCTCGCCGCCCAGGTCGGCGGCATCGGCTACATCGGCAAGCACGACGTGGACTGCCTGCTCTCCTCGCTCATCAACACCAACCTCCTGCGCGCATGCGAGGAGCACAAGGTGACCCGCTACTTTTTCGCCAGCTCGAGTTGCGTCTATCCCGACGGCGGCGTGATGGCCGAGAAAAACGCGCTGCCGGCCAACCCGGGGACCGGCTACGGCTGGGAGAAAATTTTCAGCGAACAAATGTGCCTCGCGTTCGACAAGGAAAAGCGGGTCCCCTGTTCCATCGCGCGCTTCCACACGCTCTACGGCCCGGGCGACGTCCGCCCCGGCGGCCGCGAGCACGTCATCGAGGCGCTGTGCAAAAAGGTCATTGCGGCCAAGCTCAGCGGCATCCACGAGATTTCCATCTGGGGCGACGGCACGCAGACCCGCAGCTTCCTCTACATCGACGACTGCGTCGAGGGCATCTACAAGCTTGCCTGCTCCGGCGTCACCGGCCCGGTGAACCTCAGTGGCGCGGAGTCCGCGACAGTCAACCAGCTCGTGGACATGCTCGAGGAAATCTCCGCCATCAAGCTCGAGCGTTTCTACAACAAGTCCGCGCCGTCTGGCAACACCCACAAGACGACCGAAAACACGGCGCTTCGCGCCGCTCTTGCCTGGGAGCCCATGACACCCCTTCGCACCGGACTCGAGCGCACCTATCGCGACCTCTGGGACCGGGCTGTAGTCCATGCAAGCTGAATTGAATCCGCGCACGTTGGTTTCCTGCCACGGTTATTTTGGGGACAGCGCCCAAATCAAAAACATGCTCCGATACCAGGAGCACCACCAGTGCCCGCTCATCATTGTCTCCCCGGTCGATTCGCGCATTGACCGCATGGGCCCGCACATCTGCCGGTTCGCCGGCCAGCGGCAATACATCGGCCAGCTTTCTCTGGACCGCCAGTTCGCGCAGCTCCGGCTCCTGCTGGACTATCCGTTCGACTTTTTCCTGTCCAACGATTCCGACTCGCTCTGCATCTCCCCGAAGATTCCCGACTACCTCTACCACGAACCAGACGTCTTCTGGTCGAACGAAGTCAGTGACCTGATGCACGCGCGCCGCCCGGAATACCAATGGCCGCGCCTCGCCTTTCAACCCCCCTACTTTTTTTCGCGCGCCGTCCTCGAGCGCATGGTCGCCACGCAGGGCACCTTTCCGACCGACATGCAAACGCCCTTCATCGACTGGCTGATGATGGCCATTTGTGTGGCGGGGAAAATCCCGCACAAGAATTTCCGCGACGGAATCAGCTGCCCGACCTCCGACTTCAACAGCCTCCGGCACATGTGCAACCACATCACGCAACGCGGCGCGGTCATGCTGCACTCCGTGAAGCGGCCCCAGGCCCTGCAAGAAATTGTTTCCGCCCGCCACCAGTGGAACCGCGCGAATGGCAACGGAATTCGATTGTGAGATGCCCATCCCCGCAGAGACAAAGCTTCTGATTGACAAGGTGGCCGACCTCCTCCACGCGGAGAAGGCCATCGACGCGGCGCTGCTGGTCATCAAGAACGCCGGCCGCACCGACAAGGTCAACAACAAGACCGAGGCCTTCGCGGTCCTGACGCCCCTGCTCCACTACTGTCTGAACAACGGCGGCATGGTCGAGGCCGCGCAATTGCTCTGGAGCCCCACGCTTTTCACACCCAAGCCCGAATCCACCCAGCGCGTGTGGCGGTCCTTCGACACCGACAACTACATCCTGCTGATGGGCGCGGCCTCAATGTCGAAATCCTACTCGATGGGCGTCCGCCTTATGCTCGAGTGGATTCGCGACCCGCAGTTCACCACGGTCCAAGTCATCGGCCCCTCGGAGAATCACCTTGAAGACAACCTTTTTTCCCATCTTGTCGAGCTCCACAAGAGTTCCACCATACCGCTCCCCGGGCAGGTCGGAAAACTTTTCATCGGCATCGACCCCCGAAAACGTCGCGGCGCAATCCGGGGAGTTGTGGTTCCACTGGGGAAAAAATCCGCAGGACGAATCCAAGGAACCAAGCGCTTCAACCGCACCAAGCCGCACCCAATCTTCGGAACGCTGAGCCGGATGTTCGTCTTCCTCGACGAAATGGTGAACATCCCAAAAGGGATTTGGAAGGACATCGACAACGTCCTGGCCAACGCGCAGGGCGACTCCGGCTTGAAAATAATCGGGGCCTTCAACCCCACCGACCCGCAAGACGAGGTTGGCCGGCGGTGCGAGATGAAGGGCGGCTGGGGCCAGTTCGACCCCGACCGCGATTTCGACTGGAAATCAACGCGCGGGTGGCGGGTCGTGCGGCTCGACGCTAAATATTCGGAGAACGTCCAGCGCGGCGTGAAGGTTTTCGAGGGCCTCCAGACCAAAGAGGGCTTTGACCTCATCATCACGAACTCCGGAGGCACGGAGTCGCCCGGTTACTGGACCATGGCCCGCGGGTGCTTCCCGCCCACGGGTGTCAGCATGGCCGTCATCCCCGGCGGCATGCTTAACCGTTTCAAGGCGGAGTTCATTTGGCTGGAGACGCCCGAGGAATGCGCCGGCCTGGACATCTCCCTCCAAGGAAAAGACTGCGCTTACTTTGCGAAGGGAAAGTTTGGCGTCGCATCCGGAGTCAAGCTGCCACCGACGCTCGACGCTCCGAATGGCATCACCATCTTCTTCAAGAACCGGACAGGGAACAACACGCCGAGGTGGGCGCTCCAACTCGAGGCGCTCTTCAAAATGCCGAAGGGCGGCACCCAGGAAATGGCGGAGGCCGTGGTCAAACTGTGCAAGCAGCTTTTCGTGAAGCCCGCGTGGCTCTGCATGGACCGCACTGGAAACGGCCAGGGTGTGTATGACGTCATCAAATACATGTGGTCGCACGAGGTGCAGGGCATCAACTATTCCGAGAAGTGCAGCAACTGGAAAATCATGGCGGAGGACACGAAGACTCCGGACGAGCTCTACGACCGCGTGCAGACGGAGCTGTGGTTTCTGATGCGGCGGCTCATCGAGTTCGATTACGCAAAGGCGCTCCCGTCGATGGACCTGTCTGAGCTAATCCCACAGCTCTCGACGCGTTGGTTCCGGACCACCGGGAAAATCTCTAAGGTGGAGACCAAGGAAGACTACAAGCTGCGGAACAGCGCGCTCTCGCCAGACGAGGCCGACGCGGTGTCACTACTTTTCTACGGCGCTCGCAACGCGGCCCAGGTCACGTTTGGCATGACGCCCGAAAATTCTTCTGCTGACGGCTACGACGAGGACGACCCGTCCGACAACTACCGCGTGGACATCACAAACCGATTCGAATCCCTCCCAGACGACCCCTAAGGCCATGCTCTCCTTCAACCCAAACCTCTACCCGGACGGCGGCTGGTGGTTCCGCGACGCCGAAGGCACGAAACACAAAGCGAACAGCTTCGACAATCTCGTAAAGACCGTCATCGAATATCGCCAGCGTCGCGCGCAGGACGTCGGCAACCCCACTGTCGAAATCACCGTCCAACTCTGCGGCCGCCACCGCGGCTTTTGCAAGGACACCAACCCCCCTGGACCCATGCCCGAGACCCCGAACGGAAACCTGATGGCGAAAATCCTCAATTTCATGGGCTGGCTCATCCAAGAAAAGCGTCTGGGCCACATCCGGCTCATCGACCGCAACGTCGCGCTCGCGCGCGCGCACATCTGCGCCCAGTGTCCGCGGCAACGGAGCCTCCCGACCAGCTGCGGGAGCTGTCAGGCCAGCGTGGCCACCAGCCGCCGGGGCATTCTCGACGGTCAAGACCCGGTCCACGCCGGCATCGCGGTGTGCTCTGCGCTCGAGGAGGACGTCTGCACCGTGGTCCACCTCGCGGTTCCGCAGCGCCAGGACGCCACCCTGCCCGCAGCCTGCTGGCGGAGGAACTGCTGATGGTCTTCCCGAACCCATTTCGGGCTGTCGCCGCCCTTTTCCGGGTGGTTCTGTGCTATTTTCGGGGCGACCATGCCTTCGTGTCCGGCCGGGTGCTGGCCAAACGCCGGAAAATCTGCGGCAAATGTTTCTGGCGGGACCCCGTAAGCGACCAGTGCCGAAAATGCACCTGTTTCCTGGTCATCAAACAGCAGCTTGCGACCGAGCGATGCCCGATTGACAAGTGGCCAAACCCCTGACCTATTGCTTATGCCTTACGCAGACCCCCGGAAGGGCGTAGAAAATTCCAAGAGATGGAACGCGGAGCACCCAGAACAGTGTGCGGAGGCGCAGCGACGATATCGTGACGCAGGTCACAAGAAGAAGCACGAGTTGAAGAAGCGCTATGGTCTAACCGTGGACCAGTTCAATTGGATGCTCGTCGAGCAGGGCGGAAAATGTGCAATTTGTGAGAAGGACATCTCAAAGAGGCCGTGTGTTGACCACAGTCACATCACCGGAAAAGTCCGCAGACTCTTGTGTTGCTACTGCAACGTCCGGCTTGAAGCGATAGAGAATCCCGGCTGGCTCGAGGCCGCCCAAAAATATCTGAACGACCATGCTTGAGAATCAAACTGCCGGCTACACCGGCGATACACAGGGTGCCGTCTCCCCACCGGACATCGGTCCGAACTTGAAACCCCGTAATCGCGCCATCAAAGACGCGATTCAAGCGAAAAACATCATCACCTCGCTTGAGGTTAACAACCGACATCGGAATATCAAGAACGCCCGAATTATGGCCAAATATAACAGCGAAAGGCCTTACACGCATGACGCGCTCGCACAGGATGGCTTAAGTTGGAAGAGTAACTTCACAACAAAACCACTTCCGATGCTCATCGACAAGGTGGCCCCGCGCTTCGTTCTCGCGGTCCAGTCGATGAAATACCTCACCAACTCGCATTTCCCGGAGGACATGGACGGAGCGGACAAGAAAACGGAGGCCTTCCGTCGCGAAATCACGAAGTTGGCGCGGCAGAAGCCGGGTTGGAACAATCTCCTCACCGAAATTGCTCAGGAAAACGCACTTTTCGGGTTCTGTGCAGTCGGCTGGCTCAACAAATTCGAGTGGTTCCCGAAATTCGTGCGCCAGGACGAGTTTTTTGTCCCGACGGGCACCAAACAGCACTCCGACAGCTCACAGATTGTCGTGCTGAAGGAAAAATATCTCATCCACGAACTTTTCGAGCTGATTTCCGACCGTGAGGCCGCAGAAGTGGCCGGCTGGGACATCGAGAAGGCCGTTGCGGCCATCAACAACGCCGTTCCGGAAAACCGACGCGCAAAATACTCGAACTGGGAGCGGCTTTACGAGGATTTGATTCGCGAAAGCAACGTCGGCATCTCGCACGAGCAGGGCGCGCGGATTATCGAGACGTGGCACCTCCTCGCGCGCGAGACCACGGGCAAAGTCAGCCACTACATTTTCGTCGCGAACCAATTCGACGAGCTCTACTCAAAAGAGGACAAGTTCGAGAACATGTCCGATGCCTGTGCGTTCTATTCCTTCCAACACGGCAATGGAAACATCCATGGTTCGAAGGGAGTGGGCCGCGAAATCTACAGCCTCGCCGCGATGCTCGACCGCACGCGCAACGAGGTGGCGGACCGGCTCAACCTGAGCGGAAAACTCGTCATCCAAGCGGACGAGAAAGCGCTGAAGAAATTCCGCATGAGCGTCGTGGGCAACACGATTCTCATCGGCAAGGGCTACGAGGTTCTCGAGCACAAAATCAACGGCGACGTGGAGCCCTTCCTCCAGCTCGACCAATTCCTCACCAGCCTCCTCGACCAGATTGCCGGCGCGACAACTCCGCGCGTGTTCGAGGGCGAGCGCGTGACGAAAGCCCAGGTGGACTTTTTCGCCCAGCGCGAGAGCGAGTCCAAGGACAACATCATCGGCCGGTTCCTGAATCAGTTCGCCGACATGATGACGACGATTCAGAAACGCTCGTGCGACCCCAACACCACGGAGCCCGACGCGCTCGATATGCAGCGCCGGCTGCTGCTGGTGATGTCCCGGGAGGAACTCGATTTCATTTCCAGCCAGCGCGTGGCCGAGACGGTCAAGGACTACACGGACCTCGAGCGGCAGCAAATCATTCTCATCGCGCAAGAGGCCCGGGGCAACCCGCTCTACAACGCGAAGGAGCTCGAGCGCCGAAAACTCACCGCGCAGATTGACGAGGAGTTCGCCGACGCCGTGCTGCTGCCGGACAACGACCCGACGGTCCAAGCGGAGCAGAGCCGCCTCCAGATGATGGAGCTTAGCCTGCTCACGGAGCATTCCACGGCGGTCCCGGTTTCCCCGCGCGACGACCATCTGATTCACTTGCAACTCCTCGTGCCGGCACTCGAATCGGTCGGGCAGGCCGCCGTGCAGGACCCCTCGCGGGTCGAGACGCTCAAAGCACTCCTCACTCACGGCATGGACCATCTCAACATGGCCACGCAAGCCGGCATAGACAAGACGAAGCTCGCACCTTTCGCGGACCTGCTCAACCATCTCCAGAAAGAAATGGCCGGACTCGAGCAGAACGCCCAGCAGCACGCCGCAGTCGCAGACCAGCACGCCGAAAATCAGGCGGGCGCGGCCATCGACCAAGCCGGGGCGCTCCCCGCGCAGGCCGCGGGCGCACCACAAATGGCCCCTCCCTCTCTATGATTATCTTCGCACCGCGAACAATTGAATGGACCTCGGAGGACGCGCTCCGGTTGAAAGAGTTTCTCAACTCTCCGACCGGCACCCGCCTCTTGCAGTTTCTCGACATCACCGGGCCGGAAATTCTGGACGGCTCGCACAAGAACAAGGCGCTGGTCGCGTCCGGCCGGGTGGCGCAGCACCAGGAGACCCTCGAGACGATTTTCAAGCTGACTTATGAGGACCCGAATGCCCCGATAGTCCCGCCCGTGACCACCCAGAATTACCAGTCGCTGGACGATGACGCCGCATGGGCCGAGGAGGAAAAAGCCTCGGTTGACAAACCGGCCAACGCCCCAACCTCTTAACCGCAGTAAACTACGAACCGTGCTATGTCCGACACACCGCCTGACCTGTCCTCCATCCCCGCTGGGGTAACCGTCAACCCCGACCCCGCGGCCATCGCCGCTACCGGGGACGCCCTCGACGCCCTTTTCAAGCCGATTGACCAGCCGGCGGCCGAACCGAAGCCCGCGGAACCTCCCGCGACGCCTCCGGCTCCGGCCGCGCCTGCGCCGCCCGCCGCCCCCGCCGCTGCTACCACGCCGCCGGCCGCCCCGGCCCCCGCGACCCCGCCGGCTGCGCCCGAGCCGACGAAAGACGAGTTCGACGCAGTCCAGCTTCCGCCGCACACCAAGTCCGAGGTCTCCCAGTCTTTCGACAACCTGAAGAAGGTCTCACGCGAGCGCGTCGCCGCGGCCCAGAAGGAAAAGGAAGAGCTCGCCGCCAGGGTCAAAGAGCTGGAGACCCGCCCCGCGGTGGACCCCAAGCTCGAGGCCGAGCTGAAGGAGCTCCGCGATTTCCGCGCGAAGATGGACGTCGAAGCCGACCCTACCTTCAAGGAATTCCTCGACGAGAGCAAGGCCAACGACGAGTCGATTTGGGCCAAGCTCAAGGAGGCTGGCGCGAACGACGAAACCCTGGCGAAGATGAAGTCCATCGGGACGAAGGACCTCGACTGGGAAATCATCCTCGAGAAGCTTCCGCCCGTGACGCGGCGCTACGTCGAGAACAAGCTTGCGGTCAACGAAGACCTCACGGACCAGCGGGCGCGCGCCATCGAGGCCGCGAAGAAGAACGCCTCCGAGTTTCTGGCCGAGCGCGAAAAGAACAGCACGCAGAGCGAGCTCGCGCACTACGCCGCGGCCGAGGAGCATTTCGGCAAGGTGTCGGTTCAACTGCCGTGGTTCAAGCTTCAGAAGGCGGAGGCCACTGCGACGCCCGAGGAAAAGACGGCCATCGACGCGGAGAACAAGTTTTTCCTCGACACGCAGAGCAAGGTCAAGGAGATGCTCGCCGACCCCTCGCCCCAGATGCGCTCCATTGCGGCGCTTGGTTACGCGCAGATGCTCCGGCTTCAGGCCGAGATTCCCGCCATTCAGGCGGAGCACGAGGCCGACAAGAAAGCGCTCAACGATGAAATCACCAAGCTGAAGACTCAGCTCAAGGAGAAAGAGGATTTCATCGCGCGCGTGAAAGGTGCCTCGCGCACCAGCCTGCGCGACGGAAACGCTCCTACCAACCCGGGGGCCGCGGCGTCTCAGCCCACCATTGGGGAACATGGCAGCACTGCGATTGACCGCCTTCGCGCGGAGCAACTGGCTAGCTCATGACAAACTGGGAGCGTGCATCGAAGGACCCGGACTGCAAGTTCGAGATGTTCGACGGCAAATTCAGCGCCTACGTCAACACGAAAACTGGGTGTGTTCATTTCGACTGCTTTCGACGGGGCCTGACCCCTCACAACATTCGCTGCCTCATTCGGTTTTTGCGGCGGCACCCGGAGGCAGCATCTTTTGTGGGGCTTGAGTGAACACCACTCTTCACGAGGGGAAACAAGTTGAAATCCTTCTTCCGTGGTATCGCGACGTTGCCCCGCAGGTTGCGTGGAGTGTCATGCGACTTATGGACAAGGGGCGCATTGGCGTGCGCGCCCGCTGGGGAGACGCGGCGGTGTGGCATGTCCGCAACACACTCGCGGACGAGTTCCTTCGGTCGGGGGTAGAGTGGTCCTTCTGGGTTGACGGCGATGAAATCCTTCCTACGGGCGACGCAAAACTTTTCAACGCTCTTACTCAGCAGCATCTTCCTGACAGCTTCGCCGGAATTAACATCATTGACCGTCTCCTTTCTCACGGCAAAACTTTGGTTGGGGGCTGCTATTGGGGCCGCCATCCAAAGAGTAAGCCGATTTACGCGGAGGCGATGAATTCAGAGCGCGAGGATGCCTACGCGCGAAAAGGTCCTTACGACCTCATCAAGCCCACGGCCTGGGTTGGCTTTGGCGCGGTCCTGGTTCATCGCTCCGTTTTCCTCGACATCGAAAAGCGCTACCCGCACCTCGGGCGCAACCCGGAGACCGGCTCTGGCGGGAACTGGTTTTCACCGAACGAGCAGGAAATCCGGCGAAACTTCGACCTGTTCGGCGACATCCTCCGGGAGAACCTCGACCCAAACACCAAGCTGGCCAAGCTTCAAGCGCACTACGAGAGCGCGGTGAAACAGTCGGCCCGCCTCACGGTCGGGGCCGGCGAGGACGTGAGCTTCTGTCAACGAGCGGCGGACTGCGGACATGTTCCGCATGTGGACTTAGCTTGCTATTGTGGTCACCTTGGTGATAGAGTGTATGGCAAGCTCACGTGAAGACACCCGAGCAAATTGAAAAGAAGCGTATCTATGATAGGCAGTATCGGGCCAAAAATTTGGACCGCATACGCGACAATGAACAGCGCTATCGAGATAGAAACGCAGACCAGCTACGGGTGAAAAAACGACTGCGCCGGTATGGGCTAAGCCCCGAATCATTCAATGAGTTGATGAAAAAACAATCCGGGGTTTGTGCTATTTGTAAGAAAAGAGAAACCCAGCACATAGACCATTGTCATGGTTCGGGAAAGGTCAGGGGGCTGCTGTGCCACCATTGTAACGTGGGCCTGGGCCATTTTCAGGACTCGCAAGAGCTCTTGCTGGCGGCGATTGAGTATTTGAGGCGATGAACAAAATTCTGTTAAACCTTCAATACTGGGGCGGTGACCGTGACGCCGCGATGAGGGTGGCGAGGTTTATCGCCGACCTAGAACCCAGCCACAGCGAGGCCGCCGACATTCTTTTTTCGGCCCGCTTTGACTGCACGCACGACGAGGCGGCAATCAAATACGTCTCCAGAAAATTCAACGTCCACACCTTCATCAATAAACACCGCCGGGCGGAAGGGTGGCCATTCTCTTGCAATGAGCTGGCAATCGGAAGCGTTGACTACGTTTACACGATGAATGAGGCCAACAAGCTTCCCAGATATAAAGCCATCCTTCTCCTTGAGGGAGACTCCTGCCCCCTCACATCCGATTGGATAGATACCTTACACGCGGAATGGGACCGTCTCCATGAGAAGGGCGCGAACATGATAGGCGCGATGATTCCCCCGGGACCCCCCGAGACCGGAGGGAAGCACATCAACGGGGGAAGCTGCGTGATGTCCGGGGACCCTGAATATCTCCATTGGTTCGCCCGGAAAATTGGAGGGTGCCGACCCACCGCGGGATGGGACTGGTTATTGGCCCCTCTGTTCCAGAACAAGGGCTGGGCCGCGTGCCCGGGCATGCGCTCTTATTGGCGGGCACCCTCGATGCCCCGGGAATTCTTCGACCGGATTCGCAAGGAGGGCGCTTTTTTCGTCCACGGCGTAAAAGACGATTCTATTCAGACCCACGTCCGAGCCGTCCTCCAGAATCCGGGTTGACAAACCCCATTCTCCCCACACCTCTTCCCCTGACCATACCCGCGCCCGGTCAACGCGACTGAGCCAAATCTCCTTTGGTGGCTCGCAAAGGCGGCTGTCGGCCCTCACCGAAATGGGTCGAGAGAAGCTCCACGCTTCAAACTCGTGGAAATTTGTGAGTTTAACCGTCCCGGAAGGGACAACAATCTGTAAGTTACTATGGGAGACTGTATTACCCCGGCACAAGTCAGTGATATCGCACAAAAGGATACGCAAAGACTGGTGGGTGCCATTGCTAAGACGTTGGCAGCCAACGCACCCTTTATGAACGTCATAGGTGGCGGCGTTTTTCCCTCCGGCGTTTCTGACGAAATTCGAACCTCGGTCCAGCTCCAAGCCGCTCCTGGCGACTCTCT
>Ga0134124_10001059_pt1 | contig 22032 bp, 18 predicted proteins | sample KB304_FD_96880 | JGI IMG/M metagenome (GOLD analysis project Ga0134124, IMG submission 96880) | Terrestrial soil microbial communities without Nitrogen fertilizer from Kellogg Biological Station, Michigan, USA - KB3-0-4 | ecosystem: Environmental > Terrestrial > Soil > Unclassified ... | reverse complement strand
CGCTATCGTTGCCCGCCACGCCCAGCCATTGAAGGCAGACCCCCGTAGTAGGGTCGGACGGTTCGCCGGGGCCTCCCGAGTCGGAGGGGTACGTCCGTCCCTCCGCCGCAGGCGCCGCATCCGATCCCACTCTCACGACGCCTCATGACAGCGCCCCTCGATAGACCGAACCTATAAATAGGATCATTTACTTTCTATAGAGTCAATAGCCTACTTTTCTAATATTCCTACGAACGGGGATATTTGAAAGGCGTCAATACGTGCCGTCATGGCCGGGTTCGTGCCGGCCATCCACGTCTTGTTTTTTGTTCGAAGGAAGCGAAGTCGTGGATGCCCAGGCCTTCGCCCGTCGAAGGAGAAATTAGCGCCGATCTGAATTCAGATGCTTTGGCGCGCAGGCGGGTCAGGCCCGGGCATAACGCCGAGTGTTTGGCGCTGCTGGGAGATGCGGATGCGCCCCCTCACCCGCCCTTGCTTCACCGCGCGAACACTACAGCCACTTCCGCCACTTGAAATACACGATCGGCAAAATCGCCGCGAGCACCATCAGGAACAGCGCCCACAGATAGCCGTACTTCCAGTCAAGCTCGATCATGCCGGTGTGGAAGTTCATGCCGTAGATCGAGGCGACCAGCGTCGGCGGCATGAAGATGACGGCGGCGATGGAGAAGATCTTGATGATGGCGTTCTGCTCGATGTTGACGACGCCCAGCATGGCTTCGAGCAGGAAGGTCACCTTGCTGCCGACGTAAGTGGCGTGGTCGGAGAGCGAGGCGGTGTCGCGCCGCATCGACTGCAGATGCGCGCGGATGTCCTTGTTCCAGCGCATGCCTTCCGCCTCGGTGGCGAGGAACAGAAGCAGGCGGCCGATCGACACCAGGCTCTCGCGCACCTTGGACGTAAGGTCGCCCTTGCGGCCGAGCGCCTTGAGCACTTCCTTGTAGTCGGACTGCTCGGTTTGCGACTCCGGCTCGAAGATGCTGTGCGAAATCTGGTCGACCTCGGCGCCGACGCGCTCGAGAATGTCGGCGGAGCGGTCGATCACCGCGTCGAGCAGATCCATGAGGACGGTCTCGCCCGACACTTTCGGCGGACAGGCGCGCGCGAGCTTGTGCTCGACGATGGCGAAGGGGCGCGGCTCGTCGTAGCGCACGGTGGCGAGCTTGTGGCCGGAGAGGATGAAGGTGACCGGCGTCGTCTTCGGCGTCGCCGAGTCGGACTGGCACATCAGGGTCGCGGTCATGTAGCGCGCGCCGTTCTCGACGTAGAGGCGGCTGGAGACTTCGATTTCCTGCATCTCCTCGCGCGTCGGCACCGATGTGCCGAAGAGCTGCTCGACCAGCTTGTCTTCCTGCACGGTGGGCGTGACGAGGTCGACCCAGATCGCGCCCTCGGGCAGCGGCTGGCTGGGGTCGAGCGTAATCCGCTCAAGAGATGAGGCGCGCGGGACGTAGACCGAAAGCATGCGGGACGTCTTGTGTGATGGACTGGTCTCTCATGGCCCGGCCACGCGGCATCGGCAAGACTTAAATGATACGCGCGGCCCGTTCTTAAAAAGACGAAGCGCGCGGCCGATCAGCCGCGCGCTTCGAAAATTCCGGATGCGCCGGTGGCGCTAGTCGCGCTCGTAATAGGCGGCGCGATGGCTCTCGCTCTCCGCCGGGCGTTCGCCGCGCGAGCACAGCGCGGCGGCCACTGCGGAAATCCCGATCTTGCCGTAGCGGTGATCGAGGTCCTGGGTGTGCCGGCGGGAGTCTTGGCTTTGCTCCGTTTTGGTGATCGCGGTCATAGTCGTCACTCGTCCTTTCAAGGTCCTTGGGCCGTTCCTCTAAAGTCGAATATGGCGTTCGACTGAGGCGGAAGTGGGCGGTAAATGCTGTCCTATCGTGACATTCGGGCAGTTGTGTCAGCGGTACTGACGATTTCACTCATATACCGATGATTATGGTAAACCCTCTCTTAACGTCTTGCCGGCACAGTTGAATTTAGCGCGGCCCGCAACGCTGAGAGGGAACCAGGAACAACTGCGGTATTCCTGCCACAGGTCCACAGGAAGGTGCGACCGGATGGCGCAGAAATCGTGGAATTCGGGTGTTCTTTCCGGTTAATTGGCTTACGAGGGTGAATCGAAGGCGCTGGCGGGAGCGGTCTTCGACAACGTGGAAATCGAGGAAGATTATGGCGGTCAGGGGGTTAGCGGTAGTTCTCGTCGGCGTTGGTTTGGTGCTCGGTGGCTGCATGCAGTCGACGGTGGAGCCCGCGTCGGAAGCGAACCTGACGCCGCGCGACAAGAAGCTTCTGGCGTCGGCGCCTTACGAGAAGGTGTCGATCCCGGAACCCTATAAGCGCCACATCGTCGCCTATCACCGCAAGGAAACGCCCGGCACGATCGTCATCGATACCGACGCGCGCTATCTCTACTACGTGCTCGATGGTGGCCAGGCGATCCGCTACGGCGTGACCGTCGGCGACGAAGCGCTGACCTTCTCGGGCGTAGCCAAGATCGGCCGCATGACCGAGTGGCCGACCTGGACGCCGACCAACGACATCAAGAAGCGCATGGACGTGCCGGACTTCGTGTCGGGCGGCCCGCAGAACCCGATGGGCGCGCGCGCGATGTACCTGTTCGACGGCAACAAGGACACGCTCTATCGCATCCACGGCACCAACCAGCCGGAATATATCGGCCAGGCGATCTCTTCGGGCTGCATCCGCTTGACCAACGAGGACGTTATCGACCTGTACAAGCGGGTGAAGACCGGCACCATCGTGGTTGTGCTGGCGCCCAAGCAGGGCGACTCGCCGTTCAATCCGCGCGTGGCATCGAACAGCCATCCGTTCCGCTAAGACTTCGCAAGGGGCTTGGGGAAAACGGCGCCTTCGGGCGCCGTTTTTGTTTTCGCTTCGTCATTGCGAGCGAAGCGAAGCAATCCAGAGAGGCTGGCACCAAGCTGCCCTGGGTTGCTTCGTCGCTACGCTCCTCGCAATGACGGAATTGCCTCACGCCCCCAGCGTCACGCGCACGATCTCGGGCGGCGAGTTGAAGCGCAGCGGCACCTTGCTGCAGCCTAAGCCACCGGAGACGATCATGTGGCGCCCCTCCTCCACGATGTGGCCGTAGGCGAAGCGCTCGCCGAAGCTGGTCGGCGCCAGGCGGCGGCCGATGAGCGGCAGATTGAGCTGGCCGCCATGGGTGTGGCCGGCGAGCGTGAGCGCGACGCGCTTGGGCACCTGCGGGAAGATGTCGGGCTCGTGCGCCAACAGGACGATCGGATCGCTTGTCGTCACCTTGCGCAAGGTGCCGGGCAGATCGTCGACGCCGCGGAAGCGGCTGGGTCCCAGATAATGCGCGAGCTGATCGCCTAAGCCCGCCAGCCAGAAGCGGCGGCCGGGCGGCCCCAGCAGAACCGCGTCGTTCTCCAAGAGCGGAATGTGCACACGATTGAGCGCGCGGCGAACGCCGGCGAGATCGTGCCACCAGTCGTGATTGCCGAGGATCGAATAGACGCCGAGCGGCGCCTTCAGGCGGCCGAGCTCGGCCGACCAGGCCTCGTGCGGCACGTGCTCGGTGATGAAGCGATGCGTGGCGAAGAAATCGCCGAGGATGACGATGAGATCGGACTTGAGCGATTGCGCCGTGTCGACCACCGCGCGGATGCGCTCCAGCCCCATGTTGGGGCCGCCGGCATGCAGGTCGGCGACCACGGTGATGGTGAGTTTCTGCCGCGCCGGCCAGGCGTCGGTGACCGGCGCATAGCCGGTGACGTTGAGGACGGTCGCCGCCTCGGCCGCGGCGTAGGCGGTGCCGCCGGCCGGCAGCACCAGGCTCATGCCGGCGAGCTGCAGGCCGTTCTTGAGGAAGCCGCGACGGCTCATCTGCGGCGCGGGCGCGCGCAGCAGGCGTGGCGGCATTGTCAGATGCGGGTCCCCGAGACTCATGGCTGACAGTAGCTACCCGGCCGGTCGGACCGGACAATGGCCGGGGCGCGATTATTTCCCGCCATCCTTAACGGGCGCGTCCTGGTTAAGGGCGATCTTGGGCCGCGGCGGCGGCAGCGGCACGACCGGCGGCGGCTCGCGCACCTCCCATTGGCAGATGCGATAGCCGCGCGTGCGCTGGATGATGTCGAGATGGATGTGGCTGTCGTGGTGGCTGTCGGACCCGGGGCCCAGCACGGTGGTGAAGCGCGCGCAGGCGGCCTTGCGGATATCCTCGCGCAGATCCTTCGGCTCGTGCGGATCGGTGAGCGTCAGCACGTGGTTGTCGGCGAACACCAGCGCGCGCACGTCGACGGCGTTGCCTTTGCCGTGCTCGGACAGCTTGGCGCCGTTGACGCGGTTGCGGCCGCGGCACTCGAAGTCGTCATAGGTCTCGACGCGCTTGAGCGCGGTGCCGCTCTTGGCGATGCGCGGGGCGACGTCGTCGCGCACCCAGGCGGCGAGCGACTCCGCCATCTCACAGCGGATGAGCGGCTTCGGATTGAAGGCGACCGTGCCGCCGGTCGTGAGGCGCGCGGCGCTCATCTGCACCATGTCGCCGCCGCCGCAGGCGCCGGGACCGATGAGGCGCGGCATCGGTGCGATCTCGGCGATCGCCTCGAGCCGCTCCCGGCAGGCGGAGGCCGCGGCGGTGACCTCGGCGGTGTTGAAGTCGGGACCGGCGGCCTCGCGGAAGGAATGCGGCTCGAGCCAAACATGCGGGCGCGGACGCGGCAGCGGAACGGGCGCCGACGCGGGCGCGACGCTCGGCACGGATTTGCCGGGAGGCTCGGCCTTGGCCGTGCCGCCGCACGCGGTTAACAGAATGAAAATGGCCGCCCAGTGCCGCATTGGACAAATGTGGGGCGCAATCGCGCCGATTGAAAGGGCGAAGCCATTGCGAGCCGCCCTCCCCGCCCGCTAACCTTGGGCCCGACCGGCGAGGGGCCGGTCCAAAGCCAAGAACAAGGCGATCAACGGAGAGGACAATGCTCGGGCTGATGCAGGATTGGCCGCTGCTGATGCAGCGCATCATCGACCACGCCGCCATCAATCACGGCGACCGCAAGGTTATCTCGCGTTCCATAGAAGGGCCGATCCACACCACCAATTACATCGAGGTACGCGCCCGCGCGCTCAAAGTCGCGCAGCGGCTGACCAAGGACGGCGTCAAGCTCGGCGACCGGGTGGCGACGCTGGCCTGGAACACCTGGCGGCACCTGGAAGCCTGGTACGGCATCACCGGCATCGGCGCGATCTATCACACGGTCAATCCGCGCCTGTTCCCCGACCAGATCGTCTGGATCGTCAATCACGCGGGCGACCGCCTGATGCTGACCGACCTCACCTTCGTGCCGCTATTGGAGAAGATCGCCGACAAGCTGCCGACCATCGAGCGCTACATCATCCTCACCGATGGCGCGCACATGCCGCAGACGACGCTGAAGAACGCCGTCGCCTACGAGGACTGGATCGGCGAGGTTGACGGCGACTTCGCCTGGGCCGAGTTCGACGAGAAGACCGCGGCCGGCATGTGCTACACCTCCGGCACCACCGGCAATCCGAAGGGCGTGCTCTACTCGCACCGCTCCAACGTGCTGCATTCGATGATGGCGCTGGCGCCGGACGCCATGAACGCCTCGTCGCGCGACACGATCCTGCCCGTGGTGCCGATGTTCCACGCCAACTGCTGGGGCCTCGCGCTCACCTCGCCGATGGTCGGCGCCACGCTGGTGATGCCGGGCGCCAAGATGGACGGCGCCTCGATCTACGAACTGCTCAACACCTACAAGGTGACCTTCACCGCCGCGGTGCCGACGGTGTGGCTGATGCTGCTGCAGGACCTGGAGAAGACCGGCGGCAAGCTGCCGCATTTGAAGCGCGTGGTGATCGGCGGCTCGGCCTGCCCGCGCGCGATGACCAAGACGTTCGAGGACGTCTACGGCGTCGACGTGATCCATGCCTGGGGCATGACCGAGATGAGCCCGCTCGGCTCGCTCTGCTCGATCAAGCCGGAATATGCCGAGCTCGAAGGCGAGGCGCTGCTCGACATCAAGATGAAACAGGGCCATGCGCCGTTCGGCGTCGAGATGAAGATCACCGACGACCACGGCAAGGACCTGCCCTGGGACGGCAAGACCTTCGGCCGGCTCAAAGTGCGCGGGCCGGCGGTGGCGCAGAGCTACTTCAAGGGCGAAGGCTCCGAGGTGTTCGAGAGCGACGGCTGGTTCGACACCGGCGACGTCGCCACCATGGACCCGCACGGCTACATGCAGATCACCGACCGCGCCAAGGACGTGATCAAGTCGGGCGGCGAATGGATTTCGACCATTGACCTGGAGAACCTGGCCGTCGGTCATCCGAAGGTGGCGGAAGCGGCTGCCATCGGCGTCGCGCATCCGAAGTGGGATGAACGGCCGCTATTGGTGATCGTGCTCAAGAAGGGCGAGACCGCCACCAAGGACGAGATCATCGCCTTCATGCAGGGCAAGGTCGCCAAGTGGTGGATGCCGGACGACGTCGTGTTCGTCGAGGAGATCCCGCACACCGCGACCGGCAAGATCCAGAAGCTGACGCTGCGCAAGCAGTTCAAGGACTACCAGCTGCCGACGGCGACGCAAGCGGCGGAGTGAGGGGAGTAGCAACCCCCGTGCCCCCGCGCTAGAACGCCGCCTCGTTCCGTTCACGCAAGGAATCCCCAATGCGAGCATTGTTCCGCGCCGGCGCGGTGGCGGCCGTGGCGCTCATCGCCGGCGGCGCGCTTGTCGCCGACGGCTCCCGCAACCCCGCAGCAGCGCAGGCCAAAACCATGACTACAGCATCCGGATTGCAGATCACCGACAGCGTCGCCGGCACGGGCGCCTCGCCGAAGACCGGGCAGACCTGCGTCATGCACTACACCGGCTGGCTCTATGTGAACGGGCAGAAAGGCAAGAAGTTCGACTCGTCGGTCGACCGCGCCGAGCCGTTCGAGTTTCCCATCGGCGTCGGCCGCGTCATCCGCGGCTGGGACGAAGGCGTGTCGACCATGAAGGTCGGCGGCAAGCGCACGCTGATCATCCCGCCCGAGCTTGGCTACGGCGGGCGCGGCGCCGGCGGGGTCATCCCGCCCAACGCGACGCTGATCTTCGACGTCGAACTGCTGGCGATCAAGTAAACCCGCGGAGCGGCCGGACGTGCCGGGAAAGACTTTCCCGAAACGCGACGTCACCATCGACGCCGGCCGCTTCCTGCTGCGCACGCTGACGCGCGAGGATGCCTCCGACCGCTGGGCGGCCTGGATGAGCGAGCCGAAGAACCTTCGGCTGCTCAACGCCGCACCCAAGGCGATGACCCGCAGGGACATTGCCGACTATATCGGCCAGTTCGATCAGCGCGCGCACATCCTGCTCGGCATCGTCGACAAGGAGAGCGGCGACGTCATCGGTTTCTTCCGCGTCGACCTCGATCCCAATATCAACCGCTGCCTCGGCTTCATGATGATCGGCGAGCGGCGCTTCCGGCATTGGACGACGGCGGCGGCGGTGCGTCAGCCGTTCCACGACTTCCTGTTCGATACGCTCAAGCTCGACACCGCGCTCGGCACCGTGCTCGCGAGCAACCGCGCCATGCTGCGCTATATGCTCCGATCAGGCTGGGTGCTCGACAAGACGGCTGAGCGCAACGTCAAGGCGCACGGCAGCAACGAGATGCTCGACCTGTGCTACGTGCGGCTCACACGCGAGGCCTGGCGCGCCTGGAAGGAAAAGCACGGCGCGCAAAAATAAAACGCGCCGGTGGACCGGCGCGTTCGTCAGCGATCGAATGCGGATCAGCGCAGCAGATTGCCGAAGCGCCAGTTGAGGCCGGCCTTCACCACATCGATGTCCTGCTTCACGCTGTAGGTGAGCGGCGCGCCGGCCGGCACGTTCGAATCGGTGAAGGTCAACGTCTTCGTGCCGAAGCCGTAATGGCCGTATTCGAGCAGCACCGACCAGTTCGGCGCGAAGGCCCATTCGATGCCGCCGCCCGCGGTCCAGCCGGTGCGCGTGGCCGACGCGCCGGTGTTGCACGACACGAAGATCAGGCAGCCGACGTTGTTGACCTCGTATTTGTCGCGCGCCCAGGCGACGCCGCCCTTGCCGTAGAGCAGGACGTTGTCCCAGGTATAACCGAGCCGTCCGGTCGCGCTCGCCAGGAAGTTGGTGTGCGAGCGCACGGTGAGCGGCACGCCCGCGGTCTTGTCGGCGAAGAACGGATCGCTCGCAACGCCGTCGATGCTCGCCCAGGAGAAATCGCCGGCGGCGCCGACCACCCAATTGCTGGCGAACTGGTAGTCGCAGCCGATCTGCCCGCCACCGACGACGCCTTTGCCGTTGTCGCGCACGGCGCTGCCGGCGGGCGCGATGGTCGCGAGGAAGCCATTAGTGCCGGGATCGGAGAAATCGCTGCGCGACCAGCCGGCGCCGACATGCGCGCCGATATAGCAGCCGGTCCACGAACGCGCCGTGGATACACTGGCGCCGCCTTCATCGGGACGCGGGCCGGTAGATCGGCCGCGAAGGCGCTGCCGCACATGACCAACGCCGTGCCACACAACAGGACTTGTTTCATTGGCCTCGTCTCTCAACTCCCCGAGTGCGGCGAACTTTAACAAAAGCCGTCTTTCCGGCTGCGGTTTTCGGGCAACACATCCACCGGAAAATGCCCGATGGAACTTTTGCATTTTGCAGAACCAAGCGCCCCGTCGGGGTGTTTTCTGCCGACACCCAATCGGCGAGGCCTCGCATGCGACGACTCGGGTTCCTGGCGGCCTATGCCGCCGCCCTTTGCGCACTCATGACGCCCGTTGCCGCGGAGACACGCGACGAGCGTAATGCCTGTTTCGACGACGCTTTCGCGTCTGCTGGCGCGACATTCCCGACCGCACCGCTGTGTATTACTGCCTCTGGAACAATCGCGAGCGGCTGTCGGAGGACTGCCGCAACGTCATGAACAAGTATCCGCCGCAGAGCGCTTCGCGCCGCTATCTCGGCCGGCATCGCGGCAAGGCGGCGCGCCGGCGCGACTAACAACGCCGCGATTTTTTATGAAACATTTATGCGGCCGTCTGCATTGGCTTCGCGCGCGCGGCGGGTGGCAACCGGCCGCAATGGGGAAGACGGACGCAGTTGATTTTGCCGGTTTCTGACTGCGACACCAACGCATCGGTACGCGTTCGACGTCTAACTTGTTCTTGCCGCGCGCACCCTTCCTCCGTGAAATCCCTTATGTCGTCTGGCGCCCGCATGGGCAACTAAGGTTTTGATCTCGAACAAATTTGAGATAGCGCAAAAGACCGGACGGTATTGTCGCGTATGACCGCCACGAAATTTTTCCATTCCATTTCGTGAGGGAGATCGCAATGAGTTCGCTGGCAATGCCGGCTGAGTACAGCCCGCCGGTCAAGAAACCGCTCTATCAGTTGCTTTACGTCCAGGTTCTCGCGGCAATTCTGATCGGCGGCATCCTCGGCTGGCTGTATCCGCAATTTGCCACCAACGAGTGGATCAAGGCGCTCGGCGACGGCTTCATCAAGCTGATCAAGATGGTGATCGCACCGATCATCTTCTGCACCGTCGTCTCCGGCATCGCGCACATCCAGGATGCCAAGAAAGTCGGGCGCGTCGGCGTCAAGGCGCTGGTTTATTTCGAAGTCGTCTCGACCTTCGCGCTGGTCATCGGCCTCATCGTCGGCAACTTGTTCCAGGTCGGCCATGGCATCGGCGCCAAGGCGGACGCTGCCGCGGTGGCGACTTTCGCCAAGCAGGCCGGCGAGCACAAGTCGGTCGACTTCGTGCTCAACATCATCCCCGACAGTGTGGTCGGCGCCTTCGCCAAAGGCGACATCCTGCAGGTGCTGCTGTTCTCCATCCTCTTCGGCTTCGCGCTGATGGTGCTGGGCGAGAAGGGCAAGGGCGTGCGTCACCTGGTCGACGACCTCACCCACGCGGTGTTCGGCGTCATCAACATCGTGATGAAGGCGGCCCCGATCGGCGCCTTCGGCGCCATGGCCTTCACCATCGGCAAATACGGCCCAGCTGCGCTCGGCAACCTAGTCGGCCTGATCGCGCTGTTCTATCTGACCTCGGCGCTGTTCGTGTTCGTCGTGCTCGGACTCATCGCGCGCGTGGTCGGCTTCAACATCTTCAGTTATCTGGCCTACATCAAGGACGAACTCTTGATCGTGCTCGGCACCTCGTCGTCGGAAAGCGCGCTGCCGCAGCTCATGCAAAAGCTGCAACAGCTCGGTTGCTCGAAGTCGGTGGTGGGCCTGGTCGTGCCGACCGGCTACTCGTTCAACCTCGACGGCACCAACATCTACATGACGCTGGCCACGTTGTTCATCGCGCAGGCGATGGGCGTCGATCTCTCGCTCGGCCAGCAGATGACGATCCTCGTGGTCGCCATGCTCACGTCGAAGGGCGCCAGCGGCGTCACCGGCGCGGGCTTCATCACGCTCGCGGCGACGCTCGCCGTGGTCAACCCGGCGCTGGTGCCGGGCATGGCCATCGTCTTCTCCATCGACAAGTTCATGAGCGAATGCCGCGCGCTGACCAACATCAGCGGCAACGGTGTCGCCACCATCGTCGTGGCATGGTGGGAGAACGAGCTCGACCGCAAGAAGCTGAACGCGGCGCTGCGTCGCGGCTCGCATGCGCATTTGCCGCCCCTCGCCGAGGCCGAACACACCGACTGACCTTTATCCTCCAAGCACTGCGCCGCCCCGGAGAACCCTTCCGGGGCGGCTTTCTTTTGGCGTCGCGCCCGGCGGAAACGCTTCGCTTGTTGCCTGACTTGCCGCTTCCCTTTATCCCTCATGGGATGACTAGCCTCGATACGGCGACGGGGGCGGCGGGCGGCGTGCGGTTTCTCGGCACCCGCGGCGCCTATTGGCGGCTGCTCATTCGCGGCGCCGTGCTGCTGATGGTGACGCTGGGCATCTACCGTTTCTGGCTCGTCACCGATGTACGCCGCTTCCTCTGGGGCAACACCGAGGTTGCCGGCGAGACGCTGGAATATGCCGGTACGCCTTTAGAGCTGCTGATCGGCTTTCTCACGGCGCTCGCCATCCTGGCCCCGGTCTATGCCGGATTTTTCATCGCCGCGCTCGATCTCGGCACCATCGGGCAATTGTCAGGCCTCATCGCCTTCCTCGGGCTCGGCGTGCTCGGGCAATACGCGGCCTACCGCGCGCGCCGTTACCGGCTGACCCGCACGATCTTCCGCGGCCTGCGCTTTCATCAAGACGGCTCAGCCTGGGGCTATGCGCTGCGCGCCATTCTGTGGTGGGGCGTCACCGCGCTGACGCTCGGGCTCGCCTATCCGTTCCAGCTCGCCAGCCTCGAACGCTACAAGATGCGGCACACCTTTTACGGCGACCTGCAGGGCCGCTTCGAGGCCTCCGCCTTCGGCCTGCTCTGGCGCGGCTTTCTGATGTGGCTGCTGGTGCTGGCGCCGCTGGTGCTGGCGGTCACGACCTTGGTCGCGGTGGTGGACTGGAAGGCGCTCGGCGACGCGCTCGCCGCCGGCACCGACAATCTCGGCAGCCGCATCGAAGGCGGCAACCCGCAGCTTGCCGACGTCATCGTCTTCGCCATGCTGATGGGCGGCACGTCGGTGACGCTGGCCGCCCTGCTCTATCCGACCTTCCAGGCGGTGGTGTTGCGCTGGTGGCTCGGCGGTCTGCGCTTCGGCGAGATCGGGACAACGTCGAGCCTGCGCATCCGGCAAGTCTACGGCGCCTATATGCGCTTCCTCTGGTACGGGCTGCTGTTTGCAATCGTTATGGGTGTGCTGAGCATTCCGGCACTGATGCTGGTGGGCACCGTCAGCACCCGGCTGCCCGGCAGTATCGCGGCGGAAGCCGTCAGCAGCGGCGCGCTGCTCGTCGGCTACGTGATTTCGGCGCTCGGCTTCTCGACCATCTATCGCGCGACCGTGCTGCTGTCGCTGTGGCAGCTCGGCGCGGAATCGCTGCACCTCAGCGGCCTCACCGCGCTCGAGCGCGTGCAGGCGAGCGGCAAGCCGAGTTCGGCGATCGGCGAAGGTCTCGCCGACGCGCTGCATGTGGGTAGCTTTTGATGGCTAACGCGATCTACTTCGACGGCCATACCAGCGCACGCCATGACGTCGGCGTGACGCTCGCCGCGCGTACGCTGCAGATCGTCACGCTTGACGGCCGCCTGCTGGCGGAATGGCCTTACGAGAAGATCGAGAGCCTCGATGCTCCCGACGGCTTGCTGCGGCTCGGGCTGCACGGCAGCGCGGTGCTGGAGCGGCTGGAGATCGTCGATTCCACGCTCGCCGCCGAGATCGACGCGCGCGCCGGCAATGTCGATCGCACCGGCCGGCACCGGCGCCGGCAAAGGCTGCGCGTCATCGGCTGGAGCTTCGGCGCCACGGTGTCGCTGGTCGCGGTCGCCTGGTTCGGCGTGCCCGAAATCGCCACGCGGCTGGCGCCGCATCTGCCGGCCGGCGTGGAGCGCAAGCTCGGCGACGCCGTTGACGTGCAACTGCGCAGTACGCTCGACACCAAGAACCTGGGCGCGGCGTTCGACTGCGGGCTGAAGGACAGCGAAAAGCCCGGCCGCGCGGCGCTGGACAAGCTGATCAAGCGCCTGGAAACGGCCGCCGCCCTGCCTGTGACGCTGCGCGCCACCGTGATCCGGCGCGGCGAGGCCAACGCCATGGCACTGCCGGGCGGGCAGATCTACGTGTTCGAGGGGCTGATCGACAAAGCCGACAATCCCGACGAGGTCGCCGGCGTGATCGCGCACGAGATCGGTCACGTGGCGCATCGCGACGGCACCCGTGCGGTGCTGGAAGCGGGCGGCCTCTCCTTCCTGTTCGGCATGCTGCTCGGCGACTTCGTCGGCGGCGGCGCCGTGGTGTTCGCGGCCAAGAGCGTTCTGCAGTCCTCCTATACGCGCGAGGCGGAGGCGGCGGCCGACGGCTACGGCGCGGCGCTGATGAATAAGGCCGGCGGCAATGCCCATGCGCTTGCCACAATGTTGGCCAAGATCGGCGGCGCGACCGAACCGGGGATGAAGATTTTGCTCGACCATCCGGAAACCAAAGAGCGCGTGCGCGCGATCAATGCGGTGGCCACGGCGCCCGCCGGGCCGCCGCTGCTGGCCGCGCCCGAGTGGGCGGCGCTCAAACGGATTTGTGCTAAATAACCCCGCATGGCGCGACGACCGATTTACGACAAAGAGCCGGTGTCCAAGCTGGCGGCCTGGTCCGGCCGCTTCGGCATCTTCGCGCTCGCCGTGGCGGCGCTGTCGGTGCTTATCCTGCGCTCGGGGCTCTTGGAGATCGTACCGGCACTGTCGACCTTCGCCGCCGCGCTGGTCTGCGCGGGGCTCGCGATCCTCTTCGCGCTGCTCAGCTTCATCACCATCTGGAGGCAGGGTTTGTCCGGTCTCGGCTATTCGCTGCTCGGCATGGTTCTCGGCTTTGCGCTGCTCGCCTACCCGGCCTATCTCGGCTATCGCGGCATGAAGCTGCCGGCGATCTCCGACATCACCACCGACCCGGCCAATCCGCCGCGCTTCGACGTGCTGGCGCGCTTACGCCCGCGCGGCAAAGTCGATTATCCGGGCCAGGCCGTCGCCGAGAAGCAGCGCACCGCCTATCCCGATATCGTGCCGCTACAGCTCACGGTGCCGGCAAAGGCCGCCTATGACGTCACCATGGCGATCATGACCAAGCGCAAATGGCTGATCGTCGACACGCGGGCGCCATCGGCGACGCGGCGCGACGGCTCGATCGAGGCGGTAGCGCGTACGCCGATCATGGGGTTCCGCGACGACATCGCGATCCGCATCGTGCCGACGCGCGAGGGCGCGCGCGTCGACGCCCGCTCCGCCTCGCGCTATGGCGCGCATGATTTCGGCGCCAATGCCTCACGCCTGCGCGCGCTGCTGGAAGAGATCGACGATCAGGCCGGCAACGCGCCGAGCCCACGGGCCGAGGAGCCGCCGCCGAAGCCGGCGCCCGCCAAACGGCCGCAACCGTCGAATAAGCGAAACTAGCTGGCCAATCTGTAGACGCCGTCGATGGCCGGCGGACCGTCGGTCGCCACCGCGCCGCGCGTCACCAGGTCTTCCATGTGCGCCAGCACCGAGAGGCCCGCAGCGCCGGTGAGGCGCGGGTCGAGGCCGATATAGATCGCGCGCACGATGGTCGGGATGTCGGTTGCGCCCTTGCCCAGGCGATGCAGGATCGAGGCCTCGCGCGCCTTGCGATGGAGAATGTAATAGGCAACGAAGCGGCCGGCGTCCTTGATGACCGGGCCGTGGCCGGGGAAATAGATGCTCTCGCTGCGCTTCGACAACTTGTCCAGCGAGGCCATGTAGTCGCTCATGGCGCCATCCGGCGGCGACACGATCGAGGTCGCCCAGGCCATCACATGGTCGCCGCAGAACATCGCGTTCGCCTCTTTGTAGGCGAAGGCCATGTGGTTGGCGGTGTGGCCGGGCGTGGTCACCGCTTGAACCGTCCAGCCGTCGCCGGAGACGACTTCGCCGTCCTTGAGCATCACGTCCGGGCGGAAATCGGTGTCGCCGGCATGGTCGAGCCGCCGCTCCTCGCCGATGAACAGCGGCCGCGCCAGGCGGTGCGGACCCTCGGCGTAGACGGTGGCGCCGGTATGCGCCTTCACGGCCGGCACCGCCGGCGAGTGGTCCCGGTGCGTATGGGTGACGAAGATGTGCGTCACCGTCTCGCCGCGGACGGCGTCGAGCACCGCCGCAATGTGCTTGGGATCGTCCGGGCCGGGATCGATGATGGCGACCTTACCGCGCCCGAGGATGTAGCTGATCGTACCCTTGAAGGTGAAGGGCCCGGGGTTGTCGGCCATCACCCGCCGCACCAGCGGCATGGGTTCGTCGACGGTGTCGGGGGCGAGGGTGAGGTTCTTGTCGAAGGGGATGTCGTCGGCCATGCGCGCTCATAGAGCACGGCGAGCCAAGTTTCAATCTCAGGCGACCGCCGCCATCGCCGGGGTGAGGTCGCGGATCATGCGCTCGATTTCGCGCGGGGGCCGCGGCGCGCTGAACAGGAAGCCCTGCACCTGATTGCAGCCTTCCGCCGCCAGACGATCGAACTGCTCCTGCGTCTCCACCCCTTCGGCGGTTGTGACGATGCGGAGGCTCGAACTCAGACCGACGACGGCACGAATAATGGCCACGCTCTCGTCCTCGGCCGACAGGTCCCGAATGAAGGACTGGTCGATCTTGATCTTGTCGAAGGGGAATTGGCGCAGATAGCTGAGCGAGGAGTAGCCCGTGCCAAAATCGTCCATCGCGATGCGAATGCCGCGCGCGCGCAACTGCTGCAAAATGGCGACGACTGCCTGGCTGTCCTGCAGCAGTGCGAGCTCGGTGATTTCAAGCTCGAGACGGTTCGGAGCAAGACCGGCCGAGTTGAGCGCACTGTTGACGACCTGTACAAGGTTGCCACTCTTGAACTGCACCGGCGACAGGTTGACGGCAACCGACATGTGCTTGGGCCACTGCGAAGCTTCAGCGCAGGCCAAACGCAGCACCCATTCGCCGAGCGGCACGATGAGCCCGGTTTCCTCCGCCAGCGGGATGAACTCGACGGGCGAAATCGTGCCTCGCTCCGGATGGTGCCAGCGCACGAGCGCTTCGCAGCCGACAAGTTGCCGGGTTTTGACGTCAAAAATGGGCTGATAAAGCAGCCTGAATTCGTTGTTAGTGACCGCCTTGCGCAAATCGAGTTCGAGCGCCTGACGGGCGTGGATGCGGGCATCCATGGTCGCCTCGAAAAAGCGGTAGACGCCGCCACCGTCCGTCTTGGCACGGGTGAGCGCCAGATCGGCCTGCTTCAGCAGGATATCCGGCACGTCACTGTCGGTGGGCGCAACGGCGATGCCGATGCTGGCGCCGATGATGATCTGCAGACCGTCGATATCGTAGGGCGCGCAAACCGCCGCGATCAGCTTGGTCGCGAGCGCCGTGATGTGAGCGGGGCGGCCGACCGCGACCTGCAAGATCGCAAACTCGTCGGCGCCCACCCGCGCCACCATATCCTCGGCGCTCACGCAACGCTGCACGCGTTCGGCGACCTTCCGCAGCAACCGATCGCCGATCGGATGACCATGCGTATCGTTGACCGCCTTGAAGTGGTCGAGGTCGATGCTGAGCAAGGCGATCGTCTGCCCGTCGCGCAGGCGGCTGACAACGTCCTCTACGCGTTTGTGGAAGGTCGCGCGGTTCAGCAGGTCGGTGAGTGCGTCGAAATGCGCAAGGCGCCTGATTTTTTCCTCGGCCTCCAGCCGTTCGGTGATGTCTTCGAGCGTCGCCACCCAGCCGCCGTCGCCGGTCGGCTTGTCGACGACCGCGATGACCCTCCCATCCGGCACATTCAGCACTCTCTTGAAAATCCGTCCGGCGCGGATGGCCTCCAGCACTTCGGCGGCAAACGGCTCGACGTCGGTGGAGGCGAATGTGCCGGCGGCGGCGCGCTTGCGATAGAGATCCGGCAGGGTGCAGCCTTTGATCTCGTCCGCGGACAAACCGAACATTTCCGAAAAACGCTGATTGCTAACCGCCAGACGCTCCTGTGCATTGAACATGCAAAGGCCTTGGGTCATGTTGTCCAAGGCGGCGTCGAGCTGCCTATTCTGCTGCTCGAGAGCGCGCTCCGTGCCGCGCAAGGCGTCGAGCGCGCGGTCGAGCGCCCGCAGCGGCAGCAGGCGCAACGAGAAATAGATGACGACGCCAAGCGCGATACCGAACAGGGCGACTAGAAACGTTGTCGACAGGATACCGCCGAGACCGCCCTCCACGACGAGCGAGCCGATCCTGGCGCCTTTGACGACAATCGGTGCGCTGCGCGCCACGACAGGGCCGCTCAAAGGCACCGCCTCGTCGAGCACGAGTTGACCGCGTTCGTCGTAGACCTTCTGATTGACCGGCGGCTCGCCCGTCTGCGGCAACAGGATCAGCTCCGAAATCCGCAGCTGCTGATACTGCCACATCGTATTGTGGGTATAGACGTATTGGGCGACGCGCGCGGCGTTGAGCTGGCCTTTGAACGTGAGGTCGTTGCCGATATCGTAATAGCGCTCGGCGAAATAGCCGCATGGCAGCGCAATGGCGGTGACCGCCGCGACCGACAGGCCGAGCACGTTGAGCCATTTGCGGAGCGGGCGGGTCTGCATCAGTCGCGGTCCACAAGGACCTCAGCCGCCCGTAGCGTGGCGATGCCACGCGGCGTACGGAAAAAGTCGGCGAACAGTTGCGCTTCGGGCCGGCCCGCCGAACGAATCACAAAATAGAGCCGTTTGGTGTAGGGGTAGGCGCCGCTCTCGAAATTGGCGAAGGTCGGCGCGACGCCGTCGATCGCCACCATACGCAGGTTGCGCTGCTCGGTGACCAATTGCGACGCGCTGGTGCCGATCAGCGAGCCGGGCGTGCGCTCGGCCATGTCGGCATTATCTTGATCGGTCCCGGCGGTTGGGATCTCGGGGCGGCGCCGCACCGCCTCGAGCGCTGGCGCGAGGTTTGGAAACATCGCACCCATCAGCGCCGTATCGGCCTCGCTGCGCGGGCGCAGGATCAACCGTATCGGCACGCCGTTCGACCACAGGGTTTCATTTGCCGTATAAATACCGGCGATGTCGACGCTGCGCAGCGCCTCCGGAGTACGCTGCGAGGTTGCCAGGACGAATGCGGTGCGCAGCACGGCAACTTGCTTTAGTCCGGCGGCCGCCTCTTCCGGCTTCAACGGACGCGCCGATACTGCGAGATCGAGCTTGCCGTCGGTGAGCGCGCGGATGGCGCCACTGCTGCCGAGCGCCGGAATGATGTCGATCTTGCTTTCGGCGGCACTCCCGAACGCCGCGCCGACATCCTGCAGCAGGCCGAGCGCGCTTCCGGTACCGCCCATGCGCAGCGGCTGCGCGGCGAGATCGCCTGCCCCCAGCAATGAGACGAAAAGGCACCCGGCAAAAATGCGAGATGGAGAATGCATCGGTCTGTATCCAAGTCAGGCGACAGCCGACCATGCTCCGTAATTGCTAATCGACAATTTTATGGGTGATGTCAGTTTGGGTGATGGTGAACCAATTGCCTCGGCGCGGTATACAATTAACGCTAAACGGTTGGATTTTACCGCGCACCGAGGCCCCTGAAAACTCAGGCAACCGCCGACACCGCCGGCGATAGTTCGCGGATGATGCGCTCGATCTCACGCGCCGGGCGCGGGGGGCTGAACAGGAAGCCCTGTGCCTCGTTGCAGCCTTCCGCGGTGAGCCGCGCCCGTTGCTCCGCGGTCTCCACGCCCTCGGCGGTGGTGGTAATGCCGAGGCTCGAGCTCAAGCCGACGACGGCACGGATGATGGCGACGCTCTCCTCCTTAGCCGAGAGATCGCGGATGAAAGACTGGTCGATCTTGATCTTGTCGAAGGGGAAGCTGCGCAGATAGCTGAGCGAGGAATAGCCGGTGCCGAAGTCATCCATGGCGATGCGGATGCCGAATTCGCGCAACTGGCGCAGGACGGCGAAAGCGCCGTCGGCTTCCTCAAGCAGCACCAGCTCGGTGATTTCCAGTTCCAGCCGATGTGCGGCAAGCCCGGACGAGGCGAGCGCATTCACGACCGTCTGCACGAGGTTGCGGCTCTTGCATTGCGCCGGCGACAGGTTGACCGCGATGGTGATGTCGGCCGGCCAGCGCGCGGCGTCGCTGCAAGCCTGCCGCAGTACCCAATCGCCGAGCGGCACGATGAGGCCGGTTTCCTCGGCGAGCGGAATGAACTCGAGCGGCGGGATCAGGCCGCGCTCCGGGTGGTTCCAGCGCACCAGGGCCTCGCAGCCGGTAACGCGGCCGGTCTGCAGGCCGACGATGGGCTGGTAATGAAGTTCAAAATCGCCGGCGGCGATAGCCTTGCGCAAGTCGAGTTCGAGGGCGCGGCGTGCCTGCATGCGCGCGTCCATGGCGGCTTCGAAGAAGCGGTAGACGCCGCCGCCGTCCGCCTTCGCCCGATGCAGCGCGAGATCGGCCTGCTTCATCAATGTGTCGGGCACGGTGCCGTCGGTGGGCGCCAGCGCGATACCGATGCTGACGCTGACGATCACCTGTTGGCCGTCGATATTGTAAGGCGCGGCGAGTGCGTCGAGCAGGCGCGCGGCAAAACTGGTGATAATGCGCGGCCGTCCCGCCGCCACTTGCACGATGGCAAACTCGTCGCCGCCGAGCCGCGCCACGATGTCGTCGTCGCGCATGCAGTGGCGCATGCGCTGCGCCACCATCTGCAGCAGGCGGTCGCCGACCGGATGGCCGAGCGTGTCGTTGACCGTTTTGAAGTGGTCGACGTCGACGCTGAGCACGGCGATGGTGTTGCCGCCGCGCAGGCGCGCGAGCTCGGCCTCCATGCGCTCGTAGAAGGTGACGCGATTCGGCAGGTCGGTAAGCGAGTCGAAATGCGCGAGGTGGCTGATCGTTTCCTCGGCGCGCAGCCGATCGGTGATGTCCTCGTGCGTCGCAACCCAGCCGCCGCCCTCGACCGGCTGGTTGACGATCTCGATCATGCGGCCGTCCGGCAGCATCGTTACGCGTGAGAAACTGCGCCCCTCGGCCACCGCTGTCAGCAGGCCGGCGATATAGTCCCCAACCTCCTCAGCGAGGAAGCCGCCGGCCGCCACCCGATGCGCCAGCACGTCGCGCACGTGCAAGCCCGGCTTTACGACATCGAGCGACAGGCCGAACATCTCGATGTAACGCCGGTTGTAGAGAACCAGCCGCGCCGAGCGGTCGAACATCACGAGGCCCTGCGACATGTGCGTGAGGGCCACGTCCAGTTTTCGGTTTTGCTCGGCCAGACTGTGCTGAACGGCATTCAGCTCGCCGAGCGTGCGGTCGAGCACGCGCAGCGGAAACGTCCGCAGGGCGAAGTGGGCGCCGAAACCGATCAGCCAGCAGATAACGGCGACCAGCACGGTCTCATAGACGGTCTCCTGCAGGCTTTCTTCAATGACGAATGTGCCGACCGTGGATTCGACTACGACAATGGGAACGCTGCGCGACAGCATTGGCTGTGAAACGGCACCGCCGGTCTCGATCACCAGCCGATTGTTCTGATCGAAGATCTTTTGCCGAGTCGGCTGGTCCGAAGCCTCGGGAAGCTTGATCAACTCGAGGAGCTGCGCCTGCTGATGCTGCCACAGGCTCGCGTGCGCAGCGATGTAACCCGCGACGCGGTCCGCATTCAGCCGCGCCTTGAAGTCCGCCTGCTCCGCGACATTGCTGTAGTCGTGGATAAAGTAGACGGTCGGCGTCGCCACGCTGAAGACGATCGCCACGATGAGAGCGATAGCGCTGACGAGTTGCCTGAGCGATATTTTATGCATCATTCCACTTCCGGCACCGCACGCGTCACGGCAGGCCCTGATCGGTCGGGTACCAGACACACTGCCTAGAATTGGTGTCTGCAAAATTTACACGCGGACCCTACTTTTAATAATGGTGAACGGAGATATGACACGCGGTCGACAATTACCGCGATCTGTCATAAACCGTTGGCGCAACTCGCTAAATCAGTATCGGAATACTTCCCAACCAGCACGCCGCTGACCGCCCGATTGATGTCGCCGCAGCGGTTGTATCGGCCCGGATGAGCGACCGGACCCCGGCCGTTCGGCCCGCCGCTACTTCTCGTCGGCGGTGACGCCCGTTTCCTTGATGATGCGCTGGTACTTGCTGCTTTCGGCGTCGACGAAAGCGCGGAACTGCGCGACCGACATGGCTTCGACCTCGGCGCCCGCGTCCAGAAGTTTCTTCTTGGTGTCGGTGTCGTTGAGCACCTTGTTGATCTCGGTGTTGAGTTTGGCGATCACCTCCGGCGGAGTCCCCTTCGGCGCGAACACGCCCTGCCAGAGGGTGAAGTCGAAACCCTTGATGCCGGTGGACTCCGCCACCGTCGGCACATCCGGCGCGATGACGGACCGTTTGGCCGACGATACGCCGAGCACTTTCACCAGGCCGTTCTTCACCAGCGGCATCCCCGCCGGCATGCCCGGGAAATACATGTCGACATGGCCGCCGACGAGATCGTTGAGCGCGGGCCCGGCGCCCTTGTAGGGCACATGGGTGAGATTTCCCTTTGTCGCGGTTTTGAGGAATTCGCCGGCGAAATGTCCAGGCGTGCCGGTGCCTGCAGAGGCGAAAGTGTACTTGCCCTCTTTCAGCGCTTTCACCAGCTCGGGCATGGTCGAATAGGGAGCCTTGGCCGGTACCACCAGCGCCAAAGGCACGACCGTCAGCAACGCAACCGGCACCAGGTCCTTGTCCGGATCGTAGTTGAGCCCTTTCAGCCAATGCTGATTGATGGCGACCTCCGCGGTCTGCCCGACCAGCAACGTGAGACCGTCCGGGGTCGCCGCAACCACACTGCGAGCGCCGATCGCGCCGCTGGCGCCGGCACGGTTTTCCACCACCACCGTCTGGCCGAGCGCGTCCGACAGCTTGGGCGCGACAACGCGCGCCACAACGTCGCCGGTGCCGCCGGCGGCATAGGCGACGACCAGGTGCACCGGGCCACTGGGATAGTTCTGCGCAGCGGTGGCCGTTGCGGTGAGCGTCAGCGCAAGCGCGGCAAGTGTGATGCGCATGGTCGTTCTCCTAATGAATCTCCGGCTCCGGCACCGCGCCGCCGGACTCCAGGAAATCGAAATCGCAGCCCTGATCCGCCTGCCCGATGTGGCGCGCGTGCAGCGCGCCGAAGCCGCGCGGATATTTTGGCGCCGGCGGCGTCCAGGCCGCCTTGCGACGCGCCAATTCCTCGTCGCTGACGTGCAGATGGATCGAGCGCTTATCGACGTCGATCTCGATCTCGTCGCCGGTCTTCACGAAAGCGAGCGGCCCGCCGACAAAGCTCTCCGGCGCGACATGTAGGATGCAGGCGCCGTAGCTGGTGCCGCTCATGCGGCCGTCGGAGATGCGGATCATGTCGCGCACGCCCTGCCCCAGCAGACGCTTGGGGATTGGCAACATGCCCCACTCGGGCAT
>Ga0134124_10001058_pt1 | contig 22070 bp, 14 predicted proteins | sample KB304_FD_96880 | JGI IMG/M metagenome (GOLD analysis project Ga0134124, IMG submission 96880) | Terrestrial soil microbial communities without Nitrogen fertilizer from Kellogg Biological Station, Michigan, USA - KB3-0-4 | ecosystem: Environmental > Terrestrial > Soil > Unclassified ... | reverse complement strand
TGCAGGATCCAGACTGAGAATCGGAGAGGTCATCGCAACGTCAAAGAATAACTATGGGATAACGGTACGAGCGATGCCGGGGAAAGAGTTGGTGCTGAACGTGGCATACGACAGAGGGCGCTTTCAAGCGGGAGACACGGAGCGATTGTTAAGGCACGTGAAGCGGGTGCTGGAGGGGATGGCGGCGAATGAGGAAAGCCGGGTAATGGAACTGGGGATGATGAGCGAGGAGGAACGGGAGGAGGTGATAGTCGAGTGGAATCAAACGGCGGCGGAATACCCGGGAGAGCGCTGTGTGCACGAGCTATTCGAGGAGCAGGTAGAGGAGAGAGGGGACGCGGTGGCGGTGGTGTACGAAGGTGAGCAAGTGAGCTACGAAGAGCTGAACCGTAGAGGGAATCAGCTTGCGCACTACCTGCGGAGACTTGGCGTCGGGCCAGAGGAAAAGGTGGGGCTGTGCGTGGAGCGGAGCGTGGAGATGATGGTGGGGTTGCTTGGGGTGATGAAGGCAGGGGGCGCCTACCTGCCGATCGATCCCGGTTACCCGGAGGAGAGAATAAGGTACATGCTGAGTGACAGCGGCGCAAAAGTAGTCCTGGTTCAAAACAAGTTCAAAGAGCGAGTCGGCGAGATCTGTCCAAACATCGTTGAGCTGGAGCAAACCGCAGAAGAGGTCGAAGAAGAGAACGGGGAAAATCTGGAAGTAGAACTAAGCGGAGAGAACCTGGCCTATGTTATTTACACCTCGGGATCCACCGGCCAGCCCAAAGGCTGTGAGGTTAATCACCGAAACGTTGCGCGGTTGTTCAAGGCTACGGAGTCGCTCTACAAGTTCAACGAAAGGGATGTATGGACGCTGTTTCATTCGTACACCTTCGATTTTTCGGTGTGGGAAATATGGGGAGCGCTGGCATATGGCGGACGGCTAATCGTGATGCCGGAAGGGGCAACTCGGTCACTGGAGGGATTTCGCCAGCTATTGTGCGAGCAGGAGGTGACGGTTCTAAATCAAACTCCGTTGGCGTTCCGGCATCTTTTACACGTTGATAGGGAGATTGACGAGGCGACGAGGTCACTACGTTGGGTGATCTTTGGAGGTGACGCTTTAGACTTTACGTCTCTACGGCCATGGTTCGAAAGGTACGGAGACGAGAGGCCGACATTAGTCAATATGTACGGGATTACGGAAACGACGGTGCATGTGACTCACTATGCAATCCGGGAAGAGGATGCAGAGGCGCCGACCAGCCGGATAGGACGGCAATTACCGGATTTGCGCCTCTACATACTGGATCGCAATCTGGATCCAACGCCAATCGGTATAGCGGGTGAACTTTTTGTCGGAGGCGCCGGTGTGGCACGTGGGTATTTGAATCGAGGGGACGTGACAGCGGATAGGTTCATTCCCGATCAATTCAGCGAAGAGCCTGGAGCAAGACTATATCGAACCGGGGACCTGGCTCGGTATATCGGGGACGGCGTGACCGAATATCTCGGCCGCATCGATCATCAGGTGAAGATAAGGGGATATCGAATCGAGTTGGGTGAGATAGAGGCAGCAATCAATGAACACCCGTCGGTAGAGCAGGCAATAGTAGTGGCAAGAGAAGACGAGCCTGGAGAGAAGTGGCTGGTCGGATATGTCGTAGGCCGGCAGGAGGTCAGCAGCCAGGAGTTGACGAAGTATCTGAAGGAGAGGCTGCCGGACTACATGGTACCTGGAGCCATCGTGCCCTTGGAAGCGATGCCGTTGACGGCCAACGGCAAGCTGGATCGACGAGCATTGCCGAGGCCTGATCAGGCGGGAGCCGGCTCGGAATATGTAGGGCCGCGCACGGCGGTGGAGGAGATATTATGCGCAATATTGAAGCGGGTGTTAAAGATCGACTCTGTTTCAATCCTCGATAATTTTTTTACTCTGGGGGCGGATTCTCTAAGGGTGATGGAAGCCGTATCGCTGGCTAATGATGCCGGACTGCAGTTGACCGCCAGACAGTTTTTTGAATCTCAGACTGTGATCGAATTGGCCCAACTGTGTCAGGAGTCGAGAGAAGACGGTTATGAATCCGGAGAGGCGATGCTTGTGCCTGCTCGTCTAAATGGTCCAAAGTCACCGCTCTTCTTCGTGCATGCCGCCGGTGGCGGTGTCGATTTTCTCTGGCCGATAGCTCATCATCTGGAGCCGGACCAGCCGCTCTATGGATTCCGCTTTAAAGGCTTAAGCTGCGCCGAAATCTATAAACCCGAATTAGAAGAGGTCGCCGCCGACTATATTGATCTTATGAAGGCAGTTCAAACGCGGGGCCCGTATCTGGTCGGAGGGCTCTCTCTTGGAGTATTCATAGCGTTTGAGATGGCTCGGCAACTGCAGCATCGCGGCGAAGCCGTCTCCCTGCTCGCTCTGATCGACTCCGGGCCTTCCGACGCTGAAAACTTGCGCCGTATGGAGGAGCAGTTCCCGGTAGATCTTGCAAACCAGTTTGGGGTTGAGGTTTCACCAGACGAGATTACGGCAATTGATCCGGATTCGCGTCTGAATTACGTTTTGGAAAAGATAAAATCGAGAACCTCGAATCATGATTACGCAAAGATCGTCAGAGTAGCTCCCGCCTGGTACGGGCATTTATGGTCCGCTGAACGATATGTCTCAAGGGTATTGGCAGACCCGCGGTCATATCTCTACACAGGTAAAATAGCGTTGTTCAAGACGGGCGAAGACGACGATTCTATGGGATGGTCGACGCTGAGCTCTCACGCTGTCGACATCAATCTTTTATCTGGAACACACGGTACCTTACTAAAGGAGCCCTACGCGGGGTCGCTTGTACGAATGTTGACCAGAGCCATCGCGAAGTCCAATCAGACGGCACTCGAAGCCATTTCTTTGTAGCCTTACACACTGTACTGCAATCAATTCGCAAGCATGGAATTAAGCCAAGTGAGAGAGGCTTTTGGAGAAACCTCAACGCCGGAGAGGGAGGTGGTGATGAACTCCACGGCTCGACATTACAGATTGAAATGCCAGGATTGCGAGGCAAGCCTGGTCGATAACGGCCTGATACTAGAATGCCCGAACGAGCATTCGCCAGCGCTGTTGATCTCTGATTACAACGGCGCGGGTCTGACTTTCGATAGCGAGGCTGAAGGACTCTATCGCTATCGTAGATGGCTGCCCATCGTTCGTGAGCTGAAGGGCGCAGGCCGGACCGTTACATATCGGAGCGAGCGACTCAGCCGGATCACCGAACTTCCCCATCTGTGGATCGCTTTCAATGGTTACTGGCCCGAGCGAGGCGCTGCCCTCGAGACGGCCACGTTTAAAGAGCTCGAAGCGTATTCAGTGCTCGCACGCCTTACTCGAGAGCAGCCTGGCATTTTGGTCGTGGCTTCAGCGGGTAATACCGCCGCCGCTTTTGCCTCGGCCTGTTCGAAAAATAAGATTGCTTGCCTGATCATCATTCCCGAAAGCGGACTTCACAGGTTACAGTACCCCGGTCCGCTTGATCCCCGGGTGAAGATCGTTTCGCTCACCGGTTTCACGGATTATTACGACGCAATCACCCTCGCCGAGCGAGTCTCGAGGCAGGACGGTTTCATTGCCGAAGGAGGCGTCAAGAATGTGGGCCGACGCGACGGACTGGCGACTACGATGTTGAACGCGGTGGAACGGATCGAGCGGATTCCCGAATACTACTTTCAGGCGGTGGGCAGCGGGTCGGGAGCGATCGCCGTGCACGAGGCCGCAAAGAGGTTGATTCGAGACGGCCGGTACGGGCGATCATTGCCCCGCCTGATGCTGAGTCAGAACCTTCCCTTCGCCCCGATGTATTTCTCCTGGAAGTCGGGGCGGCGTGATCTGATCAACATTGGCGCCGATGAGAGCAAGAAACAGATTCAGCAGATTGCCGCCCAGGTCCTTTCAAACCGAAAGCCGCCTTACTCGATTCGGGGAGGCGTTTTCGATGCGCTCAAAGAATCACAGGGTGACATGCTCGTTGCTGATAACCGCGAAGCTCTCGCTGCCAAGCAGCTTTTTGAAGAAGCCGAAGGCATAGACCTCGACCCGGCCAGCGGCGTAACGTTCGCCACGCTTCTCAAAGCCTCGAGATCCGGGCAGATAAAACACGAAGCCACAGTTCTGTTACACATCACTGGAGGCGGGTGGCGAAGGTCTCAGCTTGACCGGAAATTGATCCCTCTTCGCGCTGACCTGCAAGTCGCTGAAAATGAAATTTCCTCTGAACGCACGCTGGAGAAGATAACTCAGTTATTCAAATGATGCCTGACGGCGAGTAGTGGGGTATTAGGGTGTTGCCAGCAAGCAGTCCTCTGCGTCCCCGGCGTCCTCCGCGGTTTTTCCTGCTCAGTGGCTCGGAATCAACCGCAGAGGACGCCGAGGAAGCAGAGGAGAAACGCTAATGTGAGCGAGGAACACACTATCACCCCACTACTTGGCGGCGAGGCTCGACCTGGTGAATCCACAAAGCTTCTCGTCTCATAAAGAAAGCCGGCCGCAAACCGCATCCCTCAACACAAGAGGACCAGCTCACGATCTCCCAAAAGGAGAGATAAGGAAGGAGAGACAAAGATGGATAGCTATGAACGAGTGCGATTCTTTACGCTCGCAAACGAAACACCTCTCGTTGCCCAACCTGTTACGGCTGGCATTAAACTGTCCGAGTGGATATTGGCAAACAAAACGTTGATCGATGATAGGCTGGAAAAATGCGGCGCGATTCTCTTTCGCGGATTTGATATACCGGATCAACCGGCTTTCGCGGAGGTAGTGAAAGCCGTCTCGCCTAAACTGCTCGAGTACGTCTACCGTTCGACCCCACGTACTCAAGTTGGAGATCGGATTTACACTGCAACGGAGTATCCGGCGCATCAGACCATTCCGCTTCACAACGAATCTTCATATCAAAGGAGTTGGCCGTTGCGTCTGATGTTCTTCTGCCTCGAGCCTGCTGAAACGGGAGGCGAGACGCCCCTGGCCGACAGTGTGAAGGTTACAAAGCGGATCGATCGGGCCATTCAGCAACAATTCCTAGAGCGGGATGTCATGTACGTCAGGAATTATGAGCCGGGCATGGATCTGAGTTGGCAAACCGTATTTCAAACGTCCGATAAGCGCGAGGTCGAACGTTACTGCTATGAAAATGGAATTCACTACGAGTGGAAAACGAGGGATTCGCTTCGCACGCGGCAGGTATGTCAGTCCATGGCTCGACACGTGACCAGGGACGAGCTTATCTGGTTTAACCAGGCACACCTCTTTCACATCTCGAGCCTCGGCGAACGCACACGCAAGGCTCTGCTGGAGATTTATCGCGAGGAAGACGTTCCACGCAATTCGTATTATGGCGATGGTACCCAGATTGAAGACGGCGTACTGGAAGAGATTCGCGAAGCCTATCGGGCCGAAACAGTGACCTTCACCTGGAAAGCGGCCGATATGTTATTACTCGACAATATGCTGGTATGCCACGGTAGGATGCCTTACAAGGGAAAACGGAAGGTCCTGGCTGCCATGACCGATGAGTATAGGGATTTCAACGCATCAATAAGGGCGGAGAATAAAGCGTTCGGCTTATCCTGAATATTGCGAATTATTTCAAATTGCGCATAATACATTTCGGTATTGGCGGTCACACGACGATATGCCAGAGATCTTTCGGAAGGATCAGCGGTAAACACTTCGATGATCCCCGAAGGCCGTCATTAGCTGTTGGTTGAACTGCTGCTCGAGAAGTTCTTAAGTGGGCTAGCTTAACTCAAGGAGGACGTGCAATGTTCCACCTATATCTGAAGCACGCGATGAGGGCTCTCCAAAAGAAACGCAGTTTTGCGGCCGCGGTAATCATAACCTTTGCAGTTGCCATCGGCGTGAATGCCACGATCTTCTCTCTTCGCGACGCCGTCCTTGATCGGACCGTCGATGTTGCCGATGCCGATAACCTGGTTTCAATATGCGGCACGACGTCGAAAGGCATAGCCGCCAATGGCAATCTTTCCCGAAGCGAATATGCTTTCTACAAGGAAAACATCAAAGGTATCCCCGATCTGGCCGCGCATTACTCGTCTTCTCCGATGTCCTTCTCCGCGGCGAACATGTCTCCACAGCCGATTCTCGGCAGCGCCGTTTCCGCCAACTTTTTCCCGATGCTCGGGTTGCGCCCCGCGTTAGGCCGTTTCTTCTCGCCCGAGGAAGACGCCGTCGACGACAGATATGCAGTCGTGGTATTAAACCACACATTTTGGACTCGGGAGTTTAATGCGGACCCCAATATCGTGGGGCAGCAAATCAACCTGAATGGAACGAGTTTCACTGTCATCGGCGTTGGCCCTGCAACCTTCCGCGGGATTGTTCCAGCCGGACCTCCAAACCAGGTGTGGGTTCCATTAGCCATGTCCTCGGTCGCTTATCGCGGCTGTGACGGTAAGAAATCTGACTGCAAGTTTCTGAATTTTATCGGTCGCCTGGGCAAAGGAGTTTCCGTCGACCAACTTCAGGCCGAGGCAGATGTGCTGGCCGAGCAACTGAGAACTCAGAGAGCGGAACCACCCCGAGCGGACCCAAACAGCAAAGAAGTGATTGTTATGCCGCAGCGCGGCGTAGGAGCGTTACACAGGACTGAGTTGACGCATTTGCTAAACCTTCTGAGGAACACTGGGTTGGTCCTTTTATTAATCGCATGTGTGAATGTCTCAGGCCTCTTCCTCGTTCAAATGGCGGCGCGAACCAAAGAGATGGCAATGCGGCTTGCCTTAGGGGCAAATCAAAGGCAGTTGTACTTTCAAATGCTGACCGAGACGGGTTTCCTAAGCCTTCTTGGTGGGATAGGAGGCCTGCTGATTGCGTACTGGCTCAGCGGCCCGCTTTCAAAGTTCCCGCTCGTTGACGTTCCCAACTATACCAGCGAAATGCGCATCAATACCCCTCTCATTGTTTTCACGGTTGGGCTGGTTACGCTGTGCGCCATTATCGCCACGACTATTCCTGCGATCAGGTTGTCTCGCTCTGATCTCTTTGTCGCGTTAAAGGACCAGCAGTCGCGAGGAGGCTCCAGAAGCTCCAGGATCCATGATGTGCTCATCGTCGCCCAGGTGGCGCTCTCTTTGGCTTTGGTTGCGGGAAGCGGATTACTCGTGATAAGCCTGCGAACGATCCTAAGTGGGCCGGGGTTCGATCCCACCCATCTGACGTTTTTCAGAGTGACGCCGCGACTCACAGGATACCCTCCCGAGAAGGCGGCGGCTCTACAGAAAGAAATATTCGCGCGGTTGTCCGCGCTTCCCGGCGTGGAGTCTGTCAGTTTGGGGCGGTATTTGCCATGGTGGCCAACCGTGACACAGGTCGTGTCACTGCCCGGTCAACCGCCTGTACGTGATGAGGATAGGTTGCAGGTCGAACTTGATTTCATTGGGCCAAATTACTTGAGTACTCTTCAGATCCCGCTGGTTTCCGGCCGTGAATTTAGTGAAACGGACCGCAGGGAGACTCCCAAGGTGGTCATCATCAATGAATCGCTGGCAGGTCTTTTGTTTCCCGACTCGGATGCGCTCGGCAGAACTGTTGTAATAGGGGCGCAGCAGCCGGTCCAATATACTGTCGTTGGCGTCTCAAAAGATGCGAAATATCACCTGGCGTCAGTTGAATCTGCGCCTTTCTTCTATCTTGCTTATTGGCAGAACAATGATGGTTCGGATGCTCGTTTCTGCGTCAGAACGAGTAGCGACCCGAAGGCGATGATGCCTGCAATACGAGGTGAGATACGGAAGATTGACGCGAGCGCGCCGATGACGGAGATAGTAACAATGGACCAGGGGTTAAAGGGTTGGTTCTCTCCGGTATATCTCGCCAATCGTGTGCTTCTTTCGGCAAGCGGCATCGCATGCTTCCTGAGCATGTTGGGGCTGTACAGCTTGATTGCCTTCTCTGTAGTTAAGCGCAATCGTGAGATTGGGATTCGGCTTGCGCTCGGCGCAACGCGAGCGAAGATCTTGAGGTTGATGATTCGGCGGGGCGTCGTACTCACCGCAGTCGGCGCTGTTTTGGGTATAGGTCTTGCCGCAACCACTTTACGTATCTTTGACTCTCTGCTTTACGGCGTAAAATCCGCCAATCCAATAATATTGATTGCCGCCACGATTGTGCTGATGTCAGTCTCGCTGATCGCCGGTTTTCTTCCTGCGCAGCGAGCTACAAGGATCGACCCGATGAAGGCGATTCGAGAAGAATGAATTCCTGACGTTCAACTAATCAAATCATTTGGCGGTGTCTTGATTTGGAGGGTAGCGCAGGCTTCAGCCTGTTCCAAATAATAGTGCGATTTGGGATCTTACAGGCTGAAGCCTGTGCTACTTTTCCAAATTAAGACACCGCTAATCATTTTGCGACTGCCAGGGAATACCGACTCTTCAACCGGTGTTGGGTCAGAGGAGGAATCCAGTGGAAGAAGGTGTGTACCTAAAGGCGAATGTAATTGCGGAACCGCTGGTCAATAGCTGGTATGCATGGCCACATCTGATTCCGCCGCACACGGCTGCAATGTATATGGCCAACTGGCATCTGAGAATCATGGAATCATTCGTGAGTACGCCACAGGTCCATGTCTCCGCCCTGAAAAGACCGGAAATGGTCGGAGGTCCGTTTATGGATTGCCAACCGGACAGGACGCCTGCCGTCAACGAACTGATTCGGCGCTTAAAGAAGGAACAGGAGACAATGATGAAATTGGCCGCGGCCATCAAGGAGCTGGATCAAAAATTATTGAAAGAAGCCGGGGGCTATTCACTTGATTCCGCTTACCAGGAGGTTCCGGAGATCCTGAAAGGCTATGTCGAGCTGGTCTATGATCTAAACAATCAGCCTTCCGTCCGCTTCATAGAGGGTATGCTCTACAACAGCCCTTTTTATGATCCCTCCTTGCAGGGGATCGAGCTATCAGTGAGTGATGGCGATTATCGATCATTTGTTTTCAGCACTCCGAGATTGTGTGACGAGCGACGACTGCGCATTAATCTGCCGTTCAATCATCAAGGGATCGACGAGTTATTCAAGATGAAACAGCAGAGAAAGCCGCTCGGAGAAATTATGGAGATTCTCGGTGTCGATAAGGAGAGCAAAGATCTTTTCTCGACTTTCTTCACTAAACATACGCCGGAAACTCGCGCGAGGTACTCAGGCGAAGGCGTGAGAGTTCGCTACTTTGGTCACGCCTGCCTTCTGTTTGAAACGAAAAATGTCGCAGTATTGTGCGATCCACTCATCAGCTATCAGCATGACTCGGAAATCTTCCGCTATGTTTATTCCGATGTGCCGGAGGTCATCGATTATGCGTTGATTACACATAATCACCAGGATCATTGTATGTTTGAGACGCTGCTGCAACTGCGACACAAGATCAAGACTGTGATTATTCCCAGGAGCGCCGGTGGAACGCTGGCAGACCCCTCCTTGAAGTTGATCCTAAAAAACATAGGATTTCCTCGAGTATACGAAATCGACGAGATGGAAACTCTCAGCATTGAGGGAGGGAGTATCACAGGGTTGCCCTTTCTCGGCGAACACGCAGACTTAGCCATAAGAGCGAAGACGGCCTATCTCATCCGCCTGAATGAACGCGGATTCATCTGCGCGGCGGACTCGAATAACATAGAGCCGATGCTCTACGAGCATTTAACCAAGTTTGTGAGCGATGTCACAGGCCTCTTTCTCGGTATGGAGTGCGTAGGCGGACCGTTAAGCTGGTTGTATGGCCCACTGCTGACCGGATCCATCTCTCGTAGTCAAGACCAGTCAAGAAGATTTAACGGCTCCAATTACACCAAGGCGATCGATCTGGTCGAGAGGCTGAAGCCTCAGCAGGTCTATGTTTATGCAATGGGGCAAGAGCCCTGGTTATCCTTTCTGACTTCAATTAACTATACGGAAGAGTCTCCGCAGATCATCGAATCCGATAAACTGATCGAGGACTGTAACCGGCGCGGGTTGATTTCCAAACGTCTGCTTTATCACAAGGAAATGATCATGTGACCGCGGGTGTGAATAAAAGCGGACTCGCAACGGATAACGCCCCCATAGTAACGACCCGTATGGGCGGCCCTCCGTGGCCGCCCCTCTCTACATGCGCCGCTCGTCGGACCGAAGAGGGGCGGCCACGGAGGGCCGCCCATACAGGTCGTTACTACGTGGGAAGTCCGGCTTTTAATCACACCCTGCGACCGGAGACGACGACCAAAACAGTTGGACAGGATTGACAGTATTTCTTGTAACTCTGATCGTCCTGCTAATCCTGTCGATTGTCGATCACGCCTGGTGTTGTGCTTAGGTACCGACACCTTCATCCGTTTACCGAAACTTCACCTTACAAAGGCGAGCACGTGAAACTGATATACTTCCTCGCAAGACGCTCGAGGACCATCCTCTTGTGGGCCGTAATTTCAGGTGTTATCAGCGGGGTCTGCACGTCCGGACTTCTCGGAGTCATCAACTTCGCGCTAAACGGAAGTCAGGCCCTATCGACGAAACTGATTTACGGCTTTGTGATCCTGGCCGCCGCGGTTACGGTTGCGCGCATAACTTCGGAAATATTGTTGACTCGCCTTGGCCAGAATGCGTTGCTGAATCTGCGCATGGAGATGAGCAGGTTGCTTCTCAATCAACCTCTACGTCGTATGGAGGAGTTGGGCTCACATCGCATCCTGGGTGTCCTGCTCGAGGACATTCCGAGCATCACCGGCCTTTTGGCCGCAGTCCCGCTGCTCTGCATAAACTTCGCCGTGGTTCTAGCCTGCCTGGCATATATGAGCTGGCTGTCGCCGAAGCTTTTCATCATCATGTTGGTTTTCCTGCTGGTAGGAATCACTACCTATCTGTTGCCGTTGAGAATGGCGGCAGGCAAATTCAGAGCGGCGCGGGAAGAATACGACAGTCTTCAAAAACAGTTTAATGCGTTGATCGGCGGAGCGAAGGAACTGAAAATACATCGTGAACGCCGAGGGGCATTTCTTGACGGCGTGTTGGCCCGGAGCGCCGGGAAGATCAGGGATAACAACGTTGCAGGCTCCAAAATCTATACCCTCGCGGCGAGCTGGGGGCAACTCCTGGCCTTTGTCGTCATCGGGCTGTTGATCATCGTCAATTCGAGCTTAAGTTACGATCATCACGCTATAACGGGATTCGCGCTCTGTCTTCTTTATCTGGTCGGTCCTTTACAAATGATCATGAATACGACCCCGCAGATCAGCCGCGCTAAGGTCGCCATAAAAAACATCGATAAACTTGGTCTCGATCTGAGGCAATCGGTTGAAGCGAATCACGCGAATCTTTCATTCAAAACCGAGCCGGACAGGAGTCGTATAGATTTGATCGAGGTGGTGTATCGGTACTTCGGTGATGACGGAAAAGAGTTTGAGCTCGGACCGATAAACCTCAGCTTCGAGCCCGGTGAAATAGTCGTGCTGGCAGGCGGCAACGGAAGTGGAAAGACGACCCTGGTCAAATTGTTGTGCGGCCTTTATCTGCCTGTTTCAGGGACGATTCGATTTCAAGGCCGGGATGTTACTGCCGACGTCATCGATGACTACAGGCAACATTTTTCCGTCGTCTTTTCGGATTTCCACCTCTTTGAAACGCTTTTAGGATTATGCGGCGACGAAGTCGACGAAAGGGCGAAGGAGTATTTGCTGGAGTTGGGCTTGGATCTGAAGGTTTCGATTGTAGATGGAAAATTCTCGACGATTAACCTTTCGCAAGGTCAGCGCAAACGCCTTGCGTTGCTGGTGGCCTATCTTGAAGATCGTCAGATTTACATATTTGACGAATGGGCAGCGGACCAGGATCCTCGGTTCAAAGAGACCTTTTATCACAGCTTATTGCCGAACCTGAAAGAGAAAGGAAAGACAATCTTTCTGGTCAGCCATGATGATCGGTTCTATGACATCGGAGACCGCATCATTACTTTGGATTCCGGCATCGTAACGGCCGAAACTCGGCAAAGCGTCCTCCTGCGTGCCGTTCTCAACTGAATTGGTCATGATGGTTACAAGGGGAAGTCTGCGGCGAACAAACCCGTGGCTGGTCGGTTTTGAACACAGTGACAGAGTCGGCTTACGATTGTTCTGCTTTCCGTATGCCGGTGGTTCAGCTTTGGTTTATCGCGATTGGCATAGAATTCTCCCCAGGAGCATTGGGGTCCAGGCTATTCAGCTTCCCGGGCGAGGCGATCGGTTGGCAGAGCCGCCCTTCCTTGATCTTTTGGCGCTGATCGAACCCTTGACCGAAGCAATCAAGCCATATCTGGATAGACCGTTCGCCTTTTTCGGCCACAGTATGGGGGCACTGATCGCCTTTGAATTAGCCAACAAATTGCGACGTGAATACAGTGTAGAGCCCGCTCATCTATTTGTCTCGGGACGTCGTGCTCCGCAGCTCCCCGATTCAGACTCCGTCACCTATAACCTGGGAGATCGTGAGTTCATCGAAGAACTGCGCCGGCTTAACGGCACACCGAAAGAGATGCTGGAAAACCCCGAATTGATGCAGTTGATGGGACCGGTGCTTCGTGCTGATTTTCAAGCCTGCCAGACGTATGTTTACACTGACTCACCTCCCTTACGATGCCCAATCACCGTTTTTGGAGGATTGCGGGACAATGATGTGACACGTGAGTGTCTGCAGCCCTGGCGAAATCACACCAGCGTCTCTTTTGCGCTAAGGTTGCTGCCCGGCGACCATTTTTTCATACACTCCTCCGAAGCGATCCTTCTTCGTATGATCGCGCAGGAGCTGCATCAGCTTATCACCTAGCAGACAGATTGATCAGCAGCCTATTGAGGACTGGCACGTTTCATAGGGACGTGAAGAAACCGCTTTGCGAGCTTTGCGGTACTTTGCGAGCTTTGCGTTCAACGTATCTCTCTTTCTCGAGCGGATTCCTTGCGCAAAGCTCGCAAAGTACCTCAAAGCTCGCGGCGTCGGTTGGTTTCTAAGGAGGAGCGCCCTACAGGAGTGCCCTTAACCATTATCGTTCCAAACAGGAGGACATTTCGATGAGTGATTTGGGTCTGATTGAAGCAGTAATAGCTGGTGAACGTGCAACCGCCCAGGCACTGATTGAGAGAGGTGCCGACGTAAACCAGCATGATGAACAAGGATGGGCGCCGCTAAATTTCGCGGCGGGCAGAGGCGATCTTCCGATGGCAAAGCTCCTCGTTGACAAAGGAGCATATCCTTTTAACGCCGGCCGTGATAATCGGACTCCATACAAGATCGCCCTCGCCGCCGGGCACGTCGAGATGGTGAAGTTTCTTCGCGCGGTTGAAGACGAGACGGATCTCGAGAAAGCCAACTCGTTCAGATCCGAACCCAAGTACTGTAAGGCGTATCACCTTAAGGCGCTCAGAGAATTTCCCTATTGGTTGGAACAGAGCGCGGACTCCAACGGCGCCAACAAGAAGGCCGAACAAGCGAAAGAGGCTGCGTTAACCGATGATCAAGTCGTCTTCATACATCAGGACTTCACAGTTACAGAGTCGGTCTGGCACAACGAGAAGATGATCTTTGATCAGGTCAGCGAAAGCTGGCGCGACTTTTGTACGACAGTACTCGGCTTCCGCGTCCCAACGGATCTTGATCTGATAGTTCCAGGCTCGACCGGAAACAACTCGTAGAATTAACTGAGAAAAACGCGGAGGATCACGGATTATCGTTCACCCATCCTCCCGGAAGGAGTATCACGTGATGAGGATCAATGAAGGGATTCTTTCCACCATAGGCAATACGCCCCTCGTGGAATTGACTCGTGCTCTCGGTGATTGCCGGTTCCGATTGTTCGCGAAGCTGGAGGGCTTCAATCCTGGTGGCAGCATCAAGGACAGGCCTGCGCTGCGAATCATTCAGGTCGGGTTGGAGACGGGCCAGATTCGTCCAGACACAGTCATCATCGAGTCGAGTTCCGGAAATCTGGGCATCGGGTTGGCGCAGGCATGTCTGTACCTGGGTTTGCGTTTCATATGCGTCATCGATCCCAAGACAACCGTGCAGAACAGGCGGCTGTTGGAGGCGTATGGCGCGGAGCTCGATATGGTGACTGAGCCAGACCCCGTTACTGGAGAGTTTCTCCAATGCCGGCTGGATAGAGTTCGCCAGCTCATGAACTCATTCGGGAATGGCTTTTGGCCAAATCAGTATGCAAATCTCTGCAACCCCCAGGCCCACCATCGAACCATGGAAGAGATTGTCGAAGCGCTGCATGGGAATTTGGACTATCTCTTCTGTTCCACGAGTACGTGCGGAACTCTTCGCGGATGCGCTGAATATGCCAGAAACAACTCGCTCAGCCGGCTCAAAGTATTTGCGGTTGACGCAGTGGGCAGCGTCATCTTCGGCGGAGCTAGTACAAAGCGCCTGATCCCCGGCCACGGCTCATCTGTCAGACCTGCCTTATATCAGACGGGACTCGCCGATGAATGCATTCACATTACGGATGAGGAATGCATCGTTGGCTGTCGAACGCTGTTGACTCGGGAAGCACTCCTGGTCGGCGGTTCCTCCGGAGCGACTCTGATGGCCGCGAAACGAATGAAAGATCAAATACCTGCCGGCGCTACGGTGGCTCTGATCTTTCCGGATAGGGGTGAGCGCTATCTTGACACCATCTTCTCTGACCAATGGGTTTTCGAACGCTTTGGTCGCTTTGCGAGTATTGAAGACTCTGAAGTCAGCAACGAGAGTATGCGGATTCCTGTGATGGTGCGTGAGCCATCCCCGGTTGTGATGCCAAAGCCTGAGTCTCAGTCGCTGCCTTAACGGTGTCTGAGCCAGAAAGGAGAATGAGAAGTGAACGGACAAAACTTTCTTACGGTTGAGGAGCTTGGACCAGAAGTGCTGCACCATCTTGTGACCCGGGCCCTCACGTTGAACAACTCAAACGGCGCTCAATCCGACCTTCTGCGCGGCAAGATCGTAGGGATTTACTTTCGAGTATCGTCCACTCGGACGCGGACTGCCTTTACAGTTGCCGCCATGCGATTAGGCGCTCAGGTCGTCCAGTACGGACCAGCCGACCTGCAGATAACAACCGGCGAGACTCCTCACGATACTGGACGAGTGCTGTCTCAATATCTGGATGCATTGGTTGTTCGCACCAATCAATCCTTATCTGAGATGAAGGACTTTGCCGATCAAGGCCGGATGTCGGTAATCAATGCCATGAGTGAGAACGAACACCCAACGCAAGCGATAGCCGACCTGGTGACCATCTACGAAGCTCTTCGACGCTTGAGCGACGTGCACGTGCTGTATATTGGCGAAGGTAACAATACGGCGGCGGCGTTAGCTCTTGCTATTGCTCAGATTCCGAGAATGCGGCTCACGATCGTCTGCCCGCCGCGCTATGGCCTGCCTGATGACCTGTCCAGGAAGTGCTTGAATATCGCCAGGAGGCACGGGTCCTCAATCGAACTCCGCGACAGCATGAATAATCTACCTCGAGGAGTTGATGTGGTTTATACAACACGCTGGCTAACCATGGGAGTTCCGAAAGGAGATCTGAACTGGCGCGAAAAGTTTTCCGCTTTCCAGATCACGCCGGCAATAATGGAAATGGTTTCGAAGGGATCGGATACGATATTCTTGCACGACCTGCCTGCAATGCGCGGCTGCGAGGTAGTCGATGAGGTCCTGGACGGCCCGCAGAGTATCGCGTTCAGACAGGCTTATCATAAGCAAAGTAGTGCAATGGCTATTCTGGAGTGGTGCACTGTCACACAACAACAGCAAGTGAGCTTTGCCGATAATATTGTCCACGCCGACAGTATTGTCCAAAGTGTCTCTAACTAACTTGGAGGTTCATTGTGCCTGAAGGGGATATACTCATTCTTACAGAAGACGAAGTGAGATCGTTGCTGGATGGCCGAGAGTTGGAGCTCATTGACACCGTTCGAGCGGCGTACGAAGCTCATGCGCGAGGAGAGACATCCTTGCCGCAATCGTGCTTCCTAACCTTTCCGGCCGACCGACGCAGCCGAATCATTGCTCTACCCGCATACCTCGGTGGTGAATACGACGTCGCGGGTATCAAGTGGGTGGCGTCCTTTCCAGGCAATTTGAGCCTGGGACTGAACCGGGCATCGGCTGTAGTAATTCTGAACTCTGCGAAAACCGGTAGAGCGAGGGCCATACTCGAGGGATCGGCGATTAGCGCGAGAAGAACGGCGGCCAGCGCAGCCCTCGCCGCACAATTTCTTCACAGCGATCCGTCTGTGTCTCGGATCGGAGTGATCGGGTGTGGCGTGATTAATTTTGAGATTATCCGATTCCTGCGAGCCGTCTACGATCGAGCGGGCTCGTTGGTTATTTTCGATGTCGACGCTCAGAGGGCGCAACAGTTCGCCCAGAGATGCCAGAGCATTTTTGTTGGAGTCGAAACACGGATTGCTGCTTCCGTTGAGGAGGTACTGAGCGAATGTCTCCTCAGCTCCTTTGCCACCACGGCTCTGGCGCCGCATGTGCCCGATTTGTCGTGCTGTGCTGACGGCAGCACTATTCTTCACATCTCTCTGCGGGATATTTCGCCTGCTGCCATTTTGTCTGCCGACAACGTTGTGGATGACATCGATCACGTGTGTCGGGCTCAGACATCGATACACCTCGCAGAACAGAGCGTGGGTCGCCGAGACTTCATCCGCGCTACGCTTCCCGAGATCCTGATTGGTGCGCCCGCCCCGAGGGCGCGCAACAGCCGTACTTGCATATTCAGTCCGTTCGGGCTGGGCATACTCGACCTCGCGGTAAGCAACATGGTTTATTCACGCGCTCTCACAGAGCAAAGAGGCAACGTGATCGAAGCGTTTCACAGAACTTGAGTTGACGTGTGGTGAGTCCTTCGCGTGCGTTGCGGTCCTTTGCGTCTTTGCGTTGAGTATTGTCCTTCAATACCCAATACTCAGCGCAAAGACGCAGAGGACCGCAAAGCACGCGGAGGTTATACGCAGAATCCGAACACTACCGAAGGAGACATGGATGGTTGCAACAGTTGAAGAATTCGAATTTCAAGCGGAGACAACACAGTTGCTCGACTTGATGATTCATTCCCTTTATACGAACAAAGAGATTTTCCTCAGAGAGTTGATTTCCAATGCTTCGGATGCGCTCGACAGGCTTCGCTTCGAAGCTCTAACGAATCCCGAGCTGCTTGCTGGAAGCGACAAGTACGAAATCAGATTGGACGTAGACGAGAAAGCGAGGACCCTTTCGGTCTCTGATACAGGTATCGGCATGAGCCGTGAAGAGTTAGTCGCTAACATTGGAACCATCGCGAAGTCCGGCACCCGTGAGCTGCGCGAGAGGATCAAAGAAGGTCAGTCCAGCCAGATGCTGGCCGAAGTAATAGGACGGTTCGGGGTCGGCTTCTATTCCTCATTTATGGTTGCAGACCGAGTAACTCTGATCACCCAAAGGGCCGGAGAGACAAACGCGACGATGTGGGAATCGCAAGGGGATGGCACATATACGCTGAAGCCGGCCGAGCGCTCCGGGCGAGGCACGACCGTTGTCCTGCATCTGAGAACAACCGACGACGATAACGAAAGCGACTTCACGGATGTGTGGACCCTCTCACGAATAGTCAGACAATACTCCGATTTTGTGAGCTACCCGATAATCTGTAAATTCGAAAGGGAGGAACTCAATACGGGTGATGCGGGCAACCTGGGTAGGGAAGAGAAGCCCGCGATCGTAATCGAAGACCGCGTTCTAAACTCCATGAAGCCGCTTTGGGCTCGCACTCCGAGCGAAGTAACCGAGGCAGAATACTCGGAGTTCTACAAACACATCTCCGATGATTGGAACGGCCAACTCAAGACCATGCATCTGAGGGCTGAGGGCACGGTCGAGTACCAGGCGCTTCTTTTCATCCCTTCCAAGGCGCCGCAAGAACTTTTCTATCATGCTTACGAGAGCGGGCTTCGACTCTATGCGAAGCGCGTACTGATAATGAAGAGTTGCGAGGAATTGCTTCCGAGATATCTACGTTTCATCAGGGGAATCGTAGATTCGGCGGACTTGCCGCTCAATATTTCCCGGCAGACGCTGCAGCAGGACCGGCACGCTACGGTGATCCGAAAATGGCTAACGAAAAAAGTTCTGGACACCCTCGAAGATATGAAGGAGAAGGAGTACGACAAGTACTTGCAGTTTTGGGAGCAGTTCGGGCGCGCGCTCAAGGAGGGCGTGACATCCGATTACGATAACAAGGAAACCATCCTGTCGCTGCTGCTCTTTCAGTCTTCGCGTGATCCGCAATCATTGACGACGCTCCAGGATTATGTCGAGCGGATGAGGGAGGGACAAAGTGAGATCTATTGTCTTACCGGCGAATCTCGAAGCATCGTCGAAAACTCTCCGCTACTGGAGGCGTTCCTGGCGAAGGGGTATGAGGTGCTTTATCTCGTCGAACCGGTCGACGAGTTGCTGATAGAGTCCTTGACGGAATACGAAGGAAAGAGACTAAGGTCGATAGGCAAGGGCGCGATCGTGCTCGGGAGCGCTGAAGAGAGGGAGAGCGCGGAAAAGGAGCTTAAGCAGAAGGAGGAAGAAGCGTCCGAATTGCTTCAGCTTCTGCAACAGGCGCTGGACGAGTACGTAAAGCAAGTGCGCTTTTCGAGCCGGCTTGTGTCATCGGCCGCGTGTCTGGTTGGCACGGAGATGGATTATAGTCCGCAGATGGAAAGACTCCTGCAGAAGGGGAAAGGCGGAGGCCCGAAGCAGCGTCGGATCCTGGAATTGAACCCGAAACATCAACTGATTGCAAAGATCCAGGAACGATTCAAAGAAGATAAGGCATCCCCGATTGTGCCGAAGTTTGGGAAGCTGCTGTATGGCATTGCGCTTCTGTCAGAGTCATCCGAGCTGCCTGATGGCGCCGAGTTTAATCGCCTGGTTGTGGAACTCATGATGACAACAGTTTCTTGACCGGCACTCCCGTTTGCCCTTACGAGTCTTCGTCGAGGCCCCAGGGCTCCAGCGACTTCAGCGACTGCCGACGGAGATTTCGCGATCACGCGACCGCCTTTTGTTGATCTTTTATGAAAGCCAGCAGGTCTGCATTTACCTGATCCTTGTGCGTCGAGCACATTCCGTGCGGCGCGCCCGGATAGATCCTCAGCGTTGCATTACTAACAATTTTCGCCGACAGTCTGGCCGAGTCGTCGATGGGCACGATCTGATCGTCATCGCCATGCAGGATCAAGGTCGGTACGTCGATCTCTTTGAGATCTTCAGTGAGATCCGTTTCGGAAAACGCCTTGATGCAAAAGTACGCTGCGGCCATCCCGCACATCATTCCCTGCAGCCAGAATGAATCGCGCAGACCTTCCGAAACCTTCGCGCCGGGTCGATTGAATCCATAGAAGGGAATGGAAAGGTCTTTCCAGAACTTCGAACGATCGGCGAGTACATTGGCGCGGATCTCATCGAATACCTCGATTGGTAAGCCGCCGGGATTGGTTTCGCTCTTCAGCATCACCGGTGGAATGGCGCCGATCAAGACTGCTTTGCTAACGCGACCGGCGCCGTGACGTCCGATGTAACGCACAACCTCGCCACCGCCGGTTGAATGGCCCACATGAATCGCATTCTTCAGATCGAGAGCTTCGGTAAGCTCGGCGAGATCGTCCGCATAGGTGTCCATATCGTTGCCACTCCATGGCTGACTCGAGCGTCCATGCCCGCGTCTATCGTGGGCGATGCAACGATATCCGTTCGAAGCCAGGAAGAACATCTGGTCTTCGAAAGCATCAGATGACAGCGGCCAACCATGGCTAAAGACAACCGGTTGACCACTCCCCCAGTCCTTGTAATATATCTCCGTCCCGTCTTTGGTAGTAATGCTAGGCATACAAGCTCTCCTTTCTAAGTTTAGTCAGTCCTTCGCGCGCTTTGCGGTCCTTTGCGCCTTTGCGCTGAGTATTGAGTCTTACTTTTTCAATACCCAACGCAACAGCGCAAAGGACCGCCAGGCACGCGAAGGACTGACCACAGGGTACAAGTCAGCAACCCAATAACCGAACACTACTCAAACCTTTCTTTGATCAGCCGCCGAAAGTCAGCACAACGCGGAATCGCACCTTCCCGCTGTGCATTTGCTCGTAGGCCTCTGCCACTCGATCAAGCGGATACTTCTCGATCATTGGGTGCACGCCGCTCAGCGCACTGAATTCCATGGTGTCTTGCGAATCTCTCGCGGTGCCCGAATACACACCGGCGACGGAACTCCGCCGCATGATTAAAGAGAACACGCTGACCGTCAGTGGCTCGGCCGGCGCGGCGGGCACTACCAGTTTGCCATCGGGTGACAGACCGTCAACCAGCGCGGAAATGGCTTGCGCATTCGGCGCGGTTGCAAGGATCACGTGAGCGCCCCCACGTTTTTGCAATTCAGCTACGACGTCTGTAGCGCTCGCGTCGATGTAATGATGCGCGCCGAGTTTTCGAGCCAGCGGCTCTTTGTCGTTCCCTCGGTTGATCGCGACTGTTTCGAACCCCATCCGCCTCGCGTACTGAATGCCGAGGTGTCCCAGTCCGCCGATGCCCTGCACGGCGACCACCTGGCCGGCACGCGCGCCCGAATTCCGGAGCGCGTTGAAAACCGTAACGCCCGCGCACATTAAAGGACCCGCTTCCTCGGCGGGCAGTTCATCCGGAATCGCAGCCAGCGCCGCCGCCGGCGCAATCATGTACTCGGCGTATCCACCGTCGAAGTCAAACCCGGTGACCTTTCGATTGACGCACATGGCGAAATCACCGCGCCGGCACAATTCGCATACGAAACAGTGTCCGCCATGCCATCCGACGCCGACGCGTTGACCTTCCTGCCACTCGGTAACATTGTCCCCGAGTGCATCGATGCGTCCTGCGATTTCATGCCCCGGCACACGGGGATACTGAAGCCCGGGCCACATACCTTCCTTGACCATGGCATCGCTATGGCAAATGCCGCACGCTTCGATTTTCAACCGCACTCGCCCAACTCCCGGCTCGGGAATATCGCGTTCGATTAATTCCCAGTCCCCACCAGCCTTACCGATCTGTGCTGCCTTCATTTTCGTACTCATGATTTCTCCTACTCTTTACTAATGTAGCGCCTTAGGTTCGCGCTTGCACTCCCGTCAGTCAATTGATAGTGGGGTGAAAGTGTGTTGCTCGCTCACATTCACGTTTCTCCTCTGCGTCCTCGGCGTCCTCTGCGGTTGATCCCGAGCCACCGAGCAGGAGAAACCGCGGAGGACGCAGAGGACGCAGAGGACTGCTTGCTGGCAACACGCTAATACCCCACTACCAGTCAATTCATCAATAGCTCTAGTCATTACTTGAGCGCCGAAAACGTGGTCGGATCCATAAAGTACCGGTCGATATGGTCTACCAACGGACCGTTTAGCTCTGATTCGGCTTTTACCTTCTGCCATTCCGGATCGACTTGGAACGCAGCCCAATTCTTCAGCGCCTCCTCGTGATTGGGATGCTCGAGAATGTAGACGAACAGGTTTTGCGAACCCGGCGCATCTTCGGGTGACCAGTAGCCGATACTCTTCATGTTATGCCGTCTGAAGAGCGCGTCCGTGTGATTACCAAAGCGCGCCTTCAGAGCTTCCATTTTCCCCGCGTTGACGTGATACAGTCGCAATTCGTAAACGTGGTGCGGCGGTTGTGCGTTGGACCCGCGGAGCGTGCTGAAGCCGAGCATTACGAGGGCCCCGCAGAGAAATGGTAAGACATGGGATGCGCTCAGTGTGGTTTGCATGTTCGTCCCTTTCAAGATCCTCCCTTTCAAGATCCTCCCTGGAGTTTTCTCAGCAGTTGTTCAATCCAAAATTCAATTTGCAGCGCGCCCGGCGGCCGGGGTGTGATTAAAAGCGGGACTTGAGCCGGGAACCGCCCACGACTCTTCGCCGGAAGAAGTGTCCTGAGCGCGGTGCCTTAATTTGGAGTGCGGCGGCAAGGTACTCCGCGACGCCGCTTTGGCTAGTGATTGAATCTATTGCGAACGGAAAGCGGCGTCGCGGAG
>Ga0134124_10001057_pt1 | contig 22084 bp, 16 predicted proteins | sample KB304_FD_96880 | JGI IMG/M metagenome (GOLD analysis project Ga0134124, IMG submission 96880) | Terrestrial soil microbial communities without Nitrogen fertilizer from Kellogg Biological Station, Michigan, USA - KB3-0-4 | ecosystem: Environmental > Terrestrial > Soil > Unclassified ... | reverse complement strand
GTGCGCCCACTGGACGTGGCCGAGCCGCCAGCGCCCGCGTCGCCGGCGTTGATTCAAATCCGCCGAGCGGGAGCCGCGTCCTCCACACCGACCGTGACGACCGCGTCGGCGCTCGCGTCCGCGGCGAATTCGACGGTCGCCGCTTCTGCGTCGGCTCCGCCGAAAGCCTGTGCTGCGACGGCCGCGGTGCACCCGGCGTCTGCGTCCGCCACATTGGTCAATAGTGGCGGGCCGAGCGCCCCCACCAAACCCAAAAAGGCGGCCAAGAAGCTGCCCGGTTCCGGCATCCCGGCGCGCAAAGTGATCCGAGCCTTGGTCTGGGTTCGGCGTGCGTCGCAAATCGGCTTCGTTTCCCTGTTCCTGTACTTTTTGGCGCACACCGCGTTCCGCGGCACGTTCACCGCGACCGCTGGTGAGCCGGTGCGCCTACCGCTGCCGGTCGAGGGCTTTTTGCTCGCCGATCCGTTCGTCGGCGCGATGACTTTGCTCAGCACCCACACGGTTTATCGGGGCCTGGCCTGGTCGCTCGTGGTGCTGGCGCTCACGCTGGTCTTCGGGCGCGTGTTTTGCGGTTGGATTTGCCCGTTCGGTACGCTGCACCATTTCTTCGGCTGGATTTTCCCGAGCCGCTATTTGCGGGGCAACAAGCGCGTCGAGGCGAACAAGACGCATTGGTGGCAAGCCGGCAAGTACTACATCATGTGGGCCTCGCTCGGGGCAGCGGTCGTGGGCAGCGCGATCGGCGGCTTGCTCGATCCGATCTGCGTCGCGGTGCGCACGATCGGCATGGGCGTGATCCCGGCGTTGCAGTACTTCGGTGTGCGCTCGGCGACGGTGATCGCCAGCAGCAACGTGCGCGTCTTGCAGAACGCGACCGACGGTGCCCAAGACGTGCTCTCGCGCACGGTTTGGACGGCCAACCAGAGCTACTTCCATCAGACCTGGTTGATCGTGTTCTTCCTGGTCGGCATCTTGTTCATGAACCGCTTCATCCCGCGCTTTTGGTGTCGGGCGCTGTGCCCGCTGGGCGCATTTTTGGGGGTGTTCGCGCGGTTCTCGCTGTTCGGCATGGAGAAGGATCATGCCGCCTGCACCGACTGCAACTTGTGCTTGGTCAACTGCCAGGGCGCAGATAGCCCGCAAGGCGGCGTGAAGCACCGGCAGGACGAGTGCCACATGTGCTTGAACTGCGAGACCGCTTGTCCGGAAGACGTGATCAAGTTCCGCTTTTTGCCCAAGCGCACGAGCACGATCACCAAGCCTGACCTGCAACGCCGGACGCTGGTGGCCGCGACGGCCGCGGGCGCGGCGTGCATCCCGGGCATGCGCATCGGCAATTGGCCGGACAAGGCGTACAGCGAGAAAGTGATTCGTCCGCCGGGTTCGGTCGAAGAGCGCGCGTTTCTCGAGCGCTGTATCCGCTGCGCGGAGTGCATGAAGGTGTGTCCGAACAACGCACTTCATCCGGCCTTCTTCGAGGCGGGCATCGAGGGCCTGTGGACACCGATCCTGATTCCGCGCATCGGCTATTGTGAGTTTTCGTGCGTGCTGTGCGGACAGGTTTGCCCGACCGGGGCGATTCAGAAGATCACCGAGAAGCAGAAGATGGGCGTCGGCCAGAAGCCGATTTCGATCGGCACCGCGATGTACGACCAGGGGCGCTGCTTGCCCTGGGCGATGGCGACGCCGTGCATCGTCTGCGAAGAATTCTGCCCGACTTCACCGAAGGCAATCTGGCCGGAAGCGGTCGAAGTGCCGAAGCGTGACAGCAAGTATCAAAAAGAAGGCGAACAGGCGGCGATGCTGACCGTGAAGGTGCAGCGTCCGCACGTCGACCCCGGGCTGTGCGTTGGTTGCGGGGCGTGCGAGAAAGTTTGCCCGATCGTCGACAAACCCGCCGTTTATGTCACCAACGCGGGTGAAACCCGCTCCAAGACCAACGTGATTCTGCTGGAGAACACGGCCTACGGGCAGTCCTGAATGCGCGACTAGTATGATCGCGACGTCCTGTTTGGGCCATGGCCCAAACTCGGGGGTGGGGCCCCGCTGGATTCACTCCAGCGGGTGCGGGGGAGAATTCCCCGACGACCGAGGCTGTGCCGCGCGAAATTCGAAGAGAACTGGCACAAGTGCTACGAACTCTGCGAAAATGCCGGGTGAGAGTGAGCGAGTCGGCAGCGCGTGGGTTGTCCAAGAGCGTGGCGTGTAAATTGCGTGGGGAAGGTCGGATCCATGGCTAAAGTTTCGCAGCAGTTCTGGAGTTTCATCGCCGTCGGCGTGGCCTTGGTCGGGCTGGGCGCTGGTTGCGGACGCAACGACGTGCCGATCTACGGCGGCGTCGGCGTGGGCGGTGATTCGACGGGCGGTTTCGGAAACCGCCCTAGTACCGGCGGCCATCCGAACATTGCCGGCTCGTTCCCCATTGCCGGCTCGTTCCCGGTTGGCGGTTCTGGTCCCGTGGGCGGTTCTGGCCCCACCGGCGGCTTCGGCGCCGTCGGCGGCATCGCCGGCTCTTGCGGCGACGGCTTCTGCGGTCCGGGCGAGAACATGAACACCTGCCTCGTCGACTGTCACCCGCTCTGTCACAACGGGCAATGCGACTTGCCCTACGACCGCCCGGTGTGCCCGGAGGACTGCGCGTCTTGCGGAAACAATTACTGTGACGCCAAGCTCGATCAATTGAACGGCTGCGCTTACGAGTGCGCCTGCGGCAACGGCCGATGCGACGCCGAGGCGAACGAGACCGTCGTCAGTTGCCCGGCGGATTGCTCACCGTGCAACAACGACGGCTTCTGCTCGGTGCTCGAATCCCCGAAGACGTGTCCCAAGGACTGCTTCTGCGGCAACGGCCAATGCAGCACCGGCGAGACCACCTTCAATTGTTCGGTTGACTGCGGCCTGTGCAACTACAACGGGGTGTGTGAGAGCCCCGAGAACCCGATCGATTGTCCGAACGACTGCTTCTGCGGCAACGGTGTGTGTGAACTGAACGAGAACACCCTCAATTGTTCGATCGATTGCGGGCTGTGCAACAGCAACAAGGTGTGCGAGGGCATGGAGACGCCCTGGGATTGCCCGAACGATTGTTACTGCGGCAACGGTGTGTGCGAACCCAACTTCAAGGAAACGTCCGACACCTGCGCGAGCGACTGCCCGGCATGCAACAAGAACGGCATTTGCGAAGGTAAAGAGACTCCCACGGGCTGCCCGTCCGACTGCTTCTGCGGCAATGGCGTGTGCGACATGCAGTACGAAACACAGCTCAGTTGCCCCAAGGATTGCGGCGAACCCTGCAGCAACAACGGCTACTGTGACGTGGGTGAAACGGTGACCGGCTGCCCCAATGACTGCACCTGCGGCAACAACAAGTGCGACAATCCGAAGGATGCCATCAACGGCTGCGCTTTCGAGTGCAAGCTGCTGTGCGGCAATAACAAGTGCGACTGCATCGCCGACTTCGCCAACGGCTGCTTTCAGCAGGACTGCCCCAACCCGGATGTGTGCAACACACCCTAGTCGCCCTCGGATTCCCGAGAAATAGCCAGGAAGAGCGGATTCGGCCGGTCTCGACGTGACCGGCCCCTTCCGACATGACGGACGACAGAGCAGAGCCGTCGAACTAGGCGTAGGCCCGGGCGAAAGATCTGGCTAAGCTCCTCCCAAAGCGATGACGGGAGAAGGCAACATCTCAGCCTTGCGCGCACAGGCAGCGCGCGTAGCAGCCTGGTTGGTCGAAAAGCAGCGGCCGGACGAGGCCGTGGCCTTGCTGAGCGCTTGGGCGGCCAATGGTCCGAGCGATCCCGAGGGGCAGCAGCTGCTCGCGCAAGCCTTGCGCATCGACCCCGGAGCGCGCATCGCGCAGCTGGCGTTCGAGCGCATGGAAGGGATGGACGGCGACCACGCCGCGCTCGCCGACGCGATGGCGCGCTATGCGCCCGCCGAGCTCGCCAAACTCGACGCGGAGATGAAGCGGCCGAGCTTTCGGCGCGCGCAGATGGGCTTCAACAACAACATCAAGTTCAAGTCCACGGTCTTCCACGTGCAGACGGAGGATTCCGGGCTGGATCAGCCGCACATCATCACGCACCTGTTTGCCGACGGCGGGCGCGTCATCAAAAGCCACAAGCGTGCCTACAACGAGCACGTGAAGCGCCCTGACGTGGCCGAGTACGTGCGCGGGCTGATGAAGGCCCAACACCTGGAAATGGTGATGGCACTACGCGACGGTCGCTTCGACGCGATCATCGCGGGGCGCGAGGTCGGTGGCATAGCCCTGCTCACCGAGCCGCCCACTGGCCCCAAGCAACGACCCGCGACGGGGGCCCAGCAGAAGGTCGACATCGGTCCAACTTCTGGCCGTGAAACGCCACCGCCCGCGCCGGCTCCGGTGCCTGCTCCTCAGTTGGTGCGCGCGTTCGTGACGCTACACGTGCTGCGCTCGCTCTCCGGAGGTCCCGAGCGCTACGAGCCGTCCGGGACGGAAGCGTTGATCGGCTCGCAGGGCGCGGTGCAGCTGCACGGCGAGCTGTTTTGCCACCCGCGCGAAGCGCGCTTGAGCACCCGCGACAGCCGCTTGTGGATCGAAGATTTGGAGGGCGGCAACGGCGTGTTTTTGCGCATTCGCACGCCCGTGGAGCTGGAGCTCGGTGACGAATTCGTGGTCGGCGACCAACTGCTGCGGATCGAAAAGAACCCCGTTCCGGACGACGGTCCCGATCCGGCGCCAACCTATTTCTACTCGTCACCCAAGTGGCCCTCTTCGTTTCGCGTGCTGCAGATATTCGAAGGCGGAGCCAACGGCTGCTGCGTCGTCGCTCGCGGCAACACGCTGCAAGTGGGCTCGGCGATCGGCGATCTCGTGTTCCCCGACGATCCACTGGTCGGCGAGCAACACTGCCTGATCGAAGAGCAAGCCGGCACGGTCGTGATCACCGACCTCGGCTCCCGCACGGGCGTGTTCGTACGCGTCCGCGGTGAACAAGAGCTGACCCACGGTGACGAGCTACTCATCGGTCGCACCCGGCTGGTCGTTGATTTGACGCAAAATCGCGCGGCTTAGGGCGTTCGCGCGTGCAGGGGGGACCGGCGCTCTGCGGGGGGACCCGGTGGTTCCGCGATTGACCCGCGAGTCGTGCCCGGCTCGGTGGAGCGATTTTCTGCGAAGGAACGTTGTTTGCGCTCGCCAGCGCAAGTGCAGGTTTGGAACTTCGGGCGGACCCGAGAACGCCGCGCGCTCCAGTGGCGGTTGCAGCGCGAAGACGCCATTGCTGCACGCTCCGCGGAATTCCCGACGTTGGGAGTGGCACATCTCGGACGTCTGCGCGTTCTCCGGCGTTCCGAGCAACTCAGCGCTGAGTCTGCAACGCGCCGGTCAAGCCTCCGTAGCGAACACCTCACGCGATTGCAGCAGACCGGTGCCGCCTCAATATGCCGATGCTCAGTTCGGGGTGAGCCCTGGAACGGCCACGCCGCGTCGACTGATCCAACCCAAGTTTCTCCGCGCAATCCCAACGCGATGGCATGGCTGGCGTGCTAGCGCTGACCCAGCCGCTCAGCGCAGCGTTTCGTTTCGGAAGGGTCAGCATTCCGCCCCAGCAGCACCTCACGCCGTCTCCTGGATAACTGGATCGCGGCGTTCACCCGAGACACTCCAAAATACTGTCGTGCATAGCGTTGATTGTGGGCCCTGCAGCGCAACCGAAGATTCTCCGCCGTGGCCTCGCCACCCACTGCCCAGGGTTCGATGTGGTCGAGTTCGAGGAACCGGCACGCGCTACACCGCCGCCCATCCGGCGAGACATAGGTGCACTGATTCTCATCTCGTAGGAACACCGCGCGCACGACCGCCGCGGGGTAGTACCGCTTCCATTTCCGACCGGGGTTCGGTTTTGGCTGCGGCGCGGACTGAGTGGGAGTGCGTGTGACGAGGCCTGATGTCGAGGGGAGTGACGTGGAGTCACCCGCGGAGAGGTCACCCGCGGAGGAGGCAGGCGCCGGGGCTTTCGACGTGGAGAGCGTGGCTGGCGCGGGCGCCGCGCTGCGACTGCGACGAGTCCTACCGCTCACTGCGAAGCGTTCTTTTTCCAGCTCGCGCTCGTATGCTTCGAGCCCGTGTTTGAGCAAGGTGAGCAGGTCACCACTCGGCAGCCGATGCCCCGCAAGCCCACGCACGCGCTCGAGCAGCGCGCAAAACTCGCCGTCCGCCGTGAAATGCACGCCATAGCGATCTTCGGACAAGGGTTCCAATCGACGGCGTTTCGACGACTCCGCGGAGAGGCGCGCGGCACCGGGGGCCATTCGGTGCTGCTCCGGCGTCTCTGCCGCCCTCGGTGCGAAAGATGCGGGTTCGGCGCCATGCGATTTCGACGCCTCTACCGAGTCTGCTGCGCCCAACTCGAGCGACTCCACGGGTGCCTTCGCCAACTCGGTCCGTGGGTCGCGTTTGGGTTCCGCAGGCGGCGTGAGCTCTGCGGACATCGCATGCGCGGAACCCGCCATGCGTGCCTGCTTCGCCGCACACTCAACGTTGAGCGTGAACTGCGATCGCGTCGGCAAGCGCCGCACCAAATCACGCACATCTGCCCGCGGGAAGCGTGCGGCGAGCAACTCCTCCACCTTCCTCGTGCTCTGACGCGAACACAGCTCGAACAGCTCGCCCGCGTTTTCGGGCGTTAGGTGCTTCCGCACTAGACTCAGCGCCGAAGCGTGCAACGCGCCGCTCGTCACCATCGCGAACACCTCCGGATGATTGCGACACACCCTCGCCGCCGCGATGTGTCGACCCGCCGTCGATTCACACAACCCAAGCTTCACCACGCAATACTCGAACAGCGATGAACGCGCTTCGCGATACCCGAAGGGGTAAAATCCGAGATCAAGGAACAGCTCCCGCGCGTCGAGCTCCGCCAAGTACGCCAGAAACTCAGCCGTGATCTGGTTTCGTCGATGTACGATGCGCGCGAGCCCCGAAAGCAGCTGATCGTCCGCCAACGACTTCAACCCGTATTCGTGTTGCCCCATTCATCTCGTTTACCACGCACGTTGCTGAGGTCGTAAAACGCCGATAGCGCTCGTTTTAGGCTAGAAAGCAGTTCCGAAGCGACTCGCATCGCGATCGCGTGATCGCGCGCGAGCCAAGCACCTCCACACGCAAGAATTTTTAGTCCTTCGCGTCTACGGATTCAGTGCGCCAAATTTCGGTCAAGAAAATTCGATCGAAAAAATCGATCGAATTCGATCGAATCTCCAAGTCAACGCCGCAGGCCCGCGACAACCACAACGGCGGACGAGTTGGTGGACTGCGCTCCGTCTCACGTCGACATTTCCTCCCTGCTCGCGAGCGCGGAGTCCACACCCCTTCGGGTGTCACGACGCGCGAGGAACTCGTACCCACACGGAGCCGCCGACCACGGCTCCAGTCGCCAAACATTTTCTCGGCGACGGCCCCAGAACCACCGGCCGCCCGCCCGCCGCCCTCGCCCTAGTTCGCCCTCATCCCGTCGCCTCGCGTACTTGTTTTGCCGCTCTCCAAAGCCCGACCCCAACGTCGAGAGCGCTTTCGAAGTGACTCACTCTACCGGTCGCTCGCAGCGAATTGGGCCCCCTCGCGTTGTCGCAGCCAATCGTCGAAATTCTTGGTAGAGCGAAGTCGATCGAATTCAACCCGAATCTCAACTCCAGGCTGCAGGGCCGCGACAACCACAACGGCGGACGAGTTGGTGGACTTCGCTTCGTCTCATCGCGACATTTCCGCACTGCCCACGAGCGCGGAGTCCACACCCCTTCGGGTGTCACGAAGCGCGTCCAACTCGTACGCACACGGAGCCGCCGATCACATCTCCAGTCGCCCAAACATTCTCTCGGCGACGGCCCCAGAACCACCTGCCGCCGCATGCCGCTCGAGCCGCTTCCCCGCCGCGCTTCAACGCCCTTCGCTTCAACGCCCTTCGCTTCAACGCCCTTCGCTTCAACGCCCTTCGCTTCAACGCCCTTCTCCCTTCGCTCCTCACTCCTCCCAGCGGCTCTCCACATCACACCCCCTGTTCCGCGCGTCCCCAACCCGACTCCCAACGTCGAGAGCGCCCTCGAATTGCCTCACTCTGTCGTCGGCGCACCGCGCTGGCTCCGGCCAGCGCTTGGGTAGCCGGCTGCCCGCAGCGAAGCGAGGACAGCCGCCGCTCCGTGACGCCTCACGCGCGGGGCACCCGATCCCAAAAAGCGGGCGCTAGAGAAGCTCGCGCAGCTCGAGTTGCTCATGTTCACGACCGTGATCGGCAGGACGTGTTGACGTCGCCTCGATCCCGTTGCCAGACGTGCCCAGCGCCCGCGCACAAAATAAAAACAGCCGAGCGAGCTGGGCTCACTCGGCTGTTCAAAAAGAGCGAGTTTCTTAAGAACTCACTTCTTCTCTTCGGCAGCCGGAGCGTCCGCCGCGGGGGCGTCCGTCTTCTCGCCTTCGGTCTTGGCAGCGTCGCCCTCGGCCGGCTTGGCCTCGGCAGCCGCCGCACCTTCCGGAGCAGCAGCTTCGGGGGTGGCACCGCCGCCACAAGCAACAGCCAGAACGCACACGGGGACCAGAGCGAACAACTTGGAAATCGACATATTTCAGACTCCTCTTGCCTGCCCACGGAGACGTGGGCCTGGGGCGTGGTGACCAGACGCTCGACTACTAGGAAGCGGCTCACTAGAAAACTGAATTTTGTGAGTAGACTTATGAAAGGGTAATCATTTCATGCTGTTCCCCCTTAGGGGACCCGCGCCGCCGGCTCGTCATCAGGTTTTGCGCGGCCTTCGTGAGCCGAAAACGGGCACTCTTGCGTCCTACACTTCATGCCGCCCGACGCCGTTCGCCGTTTGCGCCTGATCTCGGGCAGCGGTGCGCCGGCGGAGCTCGAAAGGCCGGCCGACCCTGGCGTCGACGACGAGCGCCTGGTGGCGCGCGCGCGCAAGAGCGATCTGCTGGCCTTCGAGCTCTTGTACCGCCGCCACTCGGGCTTTGCGTTGAACCTCGCGGTTCGTATTCAAGGCAGCGCGATCGACGCCGAGGACATCGTGCACGACGCGTTTCTCAAGGCCAGTGAGCGGCTCGGTGAGTTGCGAGAGGCGTCGGCTTTTCGCGCGTGGCTCGGCAGCATCGTGGTGCGTTTGGTGCGCACGCGCCTTCGTCGCAAGAGTTTGCTGCGCTCGCTCGGCCTAGCCAACCCCGAGCCCATCGAGCTCGACGCGATCGCCTCACCCAATGCCGATCCGGAGAGCCGTGTGTTGCTCGCGCAGGTGTACTCGCTGCTGCAGACTCTGCCGGCAGACGAGCGCATCGCTTGGACGTTGCGTTATGTCGATCAGCATCGGCTCGAAGTCGTGGCCAAGCTCGTCGATTGTTCGCTGGCGACGGCCAAGCGTCGGATCTTGCGCGCGCAGCGCTTCTTGAACGAGCACTTCGTGCCGGCCTTTGCGGAGGGCGAGTGATGAGCCGCAGGCGTTTGCCGGAGATCCCGAAAGCCGCGCTGCGCGACTATGAAGGAAGCGAGCCGTCGGTCGCGGTCTGGCGCCGGTTGAAGAGTGATTTGCGCGTGCACAAGCCGCGTGAGGCGCGTTCGCCGTGGCTGCTCCTGAGCATTCCTGCTCTGGCTGCGGTGCTGTTCGGCTCCGGGGTGTTCGTTGGTGCACGCTTCGTTCGCCCACAAGCGCTGTCCTTCGTGCAGGCTGAGCCTCGCCCGCAGGCCGCACCGGCGGCCGCTGCAGTGCCCACGAAAAATACCGCTGAGCCTGAGCTGGCGTCTCCCGACACCAAGGTGTTGCAAACCCACGCTCGTCGCTCGACACGGCTCAGCCCTTCGGCGGAGCCGCGCAGCTTTGGTTCGCTCGAGACGTCGCCACACACTGCACCCGCGCAGGCGCCTACGCCCGAGTGGCAACGCTTGGTCGAACTGGGGGATTTTTCCGGTGCGCGACGCGCGCTCGATCGCCAGGGGGGCTTCGACGTCGCCATGTCACACGCTTCGCCTTCCGAGTTGATGAGCTTGGTCGACGTGGCGCGCGCGTCAGGTGAGCGCGGTCAGGCGATCAGTGCTCTGCGTCAAGTGCTCGCCCACACGGAGGCGCCTGAAGCGCCGCTCGCCGCCTGGACGTTGGGCAACCTGCTCGATCAAACGGGCGATCAGCCGGGCGCAGCCCAGGCCTTTGCGCTGTATCGGCGCTTGTCTCCGACCGGCGACTTCGCCGAAGATGCGGCGGCTCGCCAAGTCGATGTGGCGCTCCGGGAAGGCAATCTCGAGCTGGTCACGCAATTGGTCGAAGACTATGCGCGCGATTTCCCCCACGGCAGACGGCTCAGCGAGTTTCGCAGAGCCGAGCGCGCGCTCCAGGGTCGCGACCAAGACGCCGGCGCGAAGCCGGAGGTCCGCGACGAACCAGAAGACGACTCCGACGACGCTCACGCAGCGCCCGGCGCAGCCAGCGAACCGAGCACGCCGACCGGCAACGAAGCGCACTGACTCGCTACGCAATCCCCGGCGGGCGGATGCTTGGTTGCGCGCGCTGCTCGCGCTGAGCTGTTTCGTTGCGTGTGTTCTGCTCGGTCGCGAGGTGCGCGCGCGAAGCGAACCGGTCGTGGTCGAGATCAGCGACAGCGCCGAGTCGCTGCTCGACGCGCGTGCGACGCGGCGCCTCGTGCAGCTGGAACTTTCGGAAATCGAGGTTCCGCCTGCGAACAAGCGCGCTCGCACGGCGTTGTTTTTTCGCGTCCTTCAGGTTGGATCCGAGGTGCGCGTCGAACTCTGGGAACGTGGGGAATATCACGGGGCGCGCGTGGTTGCGGGCAGCAATGCCGCGGGGCAGCTGGGCGCACGCCGGGTCGCGCTGGCCGCCGCCGAACTCGCGCGTCGTCTGCAAAAGAAGCGGCGAGTGCAAGCCGAACGCGAGCGTCTCGCCGAACTGGCGCGCGCCGAAGAGGCCGCGCGCCAGGCGCGTCGGGCGCTGGACGGTCCCTTCGCGCTCCGCTCCAGTCTCGAGCTCGCGAGCATTGGCGACTTCGCGGCGGCGCTGGTGGGACCGCGCGTCGTCGGGCAGTGGACGCTCGCTCAACGCACGCGCATCGAAGGCGGCTTCGCCTGGCTTGCCGGAAGCGCGCCCGCGTCGGCAAGCGCGGAGTGGCTCGAACTGTCGCTTGCGCCGATGCAGCGCGTCGCACTCGCCGAGACCGTGGATCTGGACTTCGGGGTCACGGTGGCTGCCGCCTGGCTCAGGCTCGGCAAAGTGCACGGCGTCGACGCCATCTTGGATCAAAACGAGACGTGGTCGGCGCGCGCCACCGCCGTCGTCCGCCTCGAACCACGGCTCAGCCGGCAAGTACGGCTCAGCCTGGGTGCCGATGCGGGGCTCTTGCTACGGCAAGTGCGCTTCCAATCGCAATCGGACAGCGCCGAGCGTTTGCACGGTGGGTGGCTCGGTCTTGGCCTCGGCGTGGTGTTTACGCCGCGCTAGCCCGCCGAACGTGCGCTGCGCGCTACTCGGAAGAGTCGCTTCCGAACAACGCTTCGCGCGCGGCACGCGTGAAGCTGACGAGGCGGCCCTCGATGCGGAAGGGGAGTCGATCTTCCGTCGTGCGTTTGCAGCCGCGCACCTTCACTTGCACCGAGAGTTCCCCGTGTTTCATGCTGAGCGTCGAACCGGGTGGAGAGGCCACGCTGGAGCGCACGACCACATGGTCGCCTTGGTTTTCGACGATCGCGGCCTCGCCGCCGTTGACGATGGAGACCGGAACGTTCATGCCTTACGCCCTCGTTGCATGGCTGCCCGCGCCTCTTTCAAGCCGTCTTTTTCGCGCAGAGTTTGGCGTTTGTCGTAGTCCTTCTTGCCACGCGCCAGTGAAATCTCGATTTTGGCGCGGTTATTCTTGAAATAACACTTGGTGACGACGATCGTCATGCCTTCGCGGTTTACGCCTTCGCGCAGCCGTTCGATTTGCGCCTCGTGGAGCAGCAGCTTGCGCGTGCGAATCTCTTCGTGCGCAAAGGCGGCGTGTTTCAGGTGCGCGATGCGCATGCCTTTGACCCACGCTTCACCGCGTCGATCGAGCTCGACCCAGGCTTCGGTCAAATTCGCCGGTCCTTCGCGCAGCGCGCGCACCTCGCTGCCCATCAAAACCAAGCCGGCTTCGAGCGTTTCGCCGAGCGTGTAGTCGAAGGTGGCACGGCGATTCTTCGAGACCAGGCGATCGCCCTGATCTTGTTTTTTCTTCTGTGCAGCCATTGCGCGGGGCGAGCACTATGCCGTGCATGCGCTAAGGTGCAACTTCACCCTTCCGCACAGCCACTTTTCGGCACAGGATGAAGCCATGGCGTCCTCCCCCGATAGCCGATCGGGCCTTATTTTAGCTTTTTTTACCCTCGTTTGCTGCAGCTGTTCAGCGGCCGATCAGAGTCCTTCCGCTCGAGGACCCGCCTCTGGAGGCGGGGTGGCCAACGCTGGCTCGCCCGGCGGCTCCGAAGGCGGTGCCGGTTCGGAAGCGGAGGGCGGGACGCAATCAGGGGAAGGTGGAGCGAAAGCCCCAGGCGGCGGTGGCGGTGTGACGCTCGGTTCAGGCGGAGCCACGCTCGCCTCGGGAGGAGCGCAAGCAAGCGCCGGCATCAGTGGTAACGGCTCGCCCGCGATCCTCCCCAGGCCCTTCGTGTACGTGGGCAGCACCAACGGCCAGATCTCGATCTTCAACCTCGATGTAGCCCTCGGCAAGTTGACGCTCGTGAAGAGCGTCGCAGCCGGAAACTATCCGTCGTTCCTAGCCTTCGATCCGACGTTCGCGCACCTGTATGCCGTAAATGAATCGGACGGGAAGATCGCGTCGTTCAACGTCGATCCCAAGACCGGTGATCTCACGTTCGTGAATCGAGTGGACTCCGGCGGCGCGTCGCCCGCCTTCGTCACCGTCGATCATTCGGGAAAGTACGTGCTCGTCGCCAACTACGACGCGGGAACGACTCGCGTATTTCCCGTGCGCAGCGACGGCGGTTTGGGTGCGCCGAGTGACGACAAATCACCGGGCAAGAACTCGCACATGATCTTGACGGATCCGGGCAACCAGTTCGCCTTCGTGATGAACAAAGGTTCCGACACGATCAGCCAGTACGCGTTCGACGCCATGAAGGGCACGCTCACGCCCAACGACCTGCCCTCGGTGATGACGCCCTACGGTTCCGGGCCGCGTCACCTCGCCTTTCATCCGGACGGAAAGTACGCCTATTTGATCGCAGAAACGGACGACACCCTGTCGGCCTATGAATACGACGCCAAGCTCGGCCGGCTGTCGTTCCTGGAGAGCAAGTCCACCTTGCCGGCTGGGGTAAACGGCGACTCGAACACCTGCGCTGAAGTGATCGTCGCGCCCTCCGGAAAGTTCGTTTACGGGTCGAATCGCGGACACGACAGCATTGCGCGATTCTCGATCGACTCCACTACGGGCAAGCTCACCTTCATCGACGCCACGCCCTCTGGCGGCAACGTGCCGCGCAGTTTCACCCTGTCTGACGACGGTGAGCTGATGCTGGTCGCCAACGAATCCGGCAACGTGACGTCGTTTTCGGTGAACACGAAGACCGGCGCACTGACCAAGTTGCTCAGCTCGGACGTGCCGCAAGAGCCGCAATTCGTGGGTATCGCGAACTTGCCGCTGAAATGAACAGCGCAATCCTCTGGACGGGTGGCAAGGACAGCGCGCTCGCGCTCCATCGCAGCGCTCGCTCGAGCGTGCGGGAGCTCGTCACCTTCGTGCCGCCCGAAGCGCACTTTCAGGCCCATGACCTGGAGTTGATGGCCTGGCAAGCGCGCGCGCTCGGCTTGCCGCATCGGCGCGTCGTCGTCGACTTGCCGTATCGGCAAGGTTACGAGCGAGCGCTCGCCGAGCTGCTCGCCTCGGGCATCGAGTGCGTGGTGACCGGTGACATCGCGCCCGTCGACGGTCAGCCGAATTTCGTGTCGGAGTGTGCCGCGCGCGTGGGCATGAACGTGGCCCTGCCGCTGTGGGGCGTCGATCGCCGCGCCCACCTGCACGAGATCGTGGCGCTCGGCTTCGACGTCGTGCTGACGCTCGTGAACGAGCCGTGGCTCGACCACACGTGGGTGGGCCGGCACCTGGACGCTCGAGCGCTGCGCGAGCTCGATGAGCTGAGCGCCCAGAACGGTCTCGACCAAGCCGGCGAAAATGGCGAGTATCACTCGATGGTGTTGGGCGGCCCGGGTTTTCATGCGGCGCTCGAAGTCACTGGGCGCACACTCAGCGCGCCGCCACGACATCGCCTCGAGATCACGGGCATCAGCGCGCGCTCGCTGTAACATTCGCTCCGGCGCGGCTATCGTGATTACCGCGCGGGTGTGTGGAATGGTCGGAGCGCAAACAGGACGCGTTGCTGGCTTTTGTGGTCATCGGCCGACGCCGTAGTTAAGGTCTGTGCGTCCCTCCGCTCTTCAGACCGTCATGTCCGATGCCAACGAAACCATGGTCGCGTCCAGCGTCGACTTCATCGAGCCGACTCCGAGCACCGATGCGACCGCACCGATGGATATCGGCGAGGATATCATCGGCCTCACGCTGAACGACACGTACATCCCCGAGCGCCTGCTGGGCGAGGGCGGTATGGGGCGCGTCTACCTGGCTCGCCACACGCGCATTCGGCAAAAGCGCGTAGCGGTGAAGGTGCTGCATCCGGAGTACTTCTTGAATGCTCAGGTGCTCGCGCGCTTTCAGCGCGAGGCGGAGACCGCCGCAGCCATCACGCATCCCAATGTGGTGACCGTGCTCGACGTCGATCGCACCCCGCACGGCTTACCCTATCTGGTCACCGAGTATCTCGACGGAGTCGAGCTCGCCGATCAGCTCAAATCCCGGGGTAAATTCTCGGCCACCACCGCGGTGCACATCGCTCGCCAGTTGTGCCGCGGGCTTTTGGCAGCGCACCAAAGCCAGGTCATTCACCGCGACGTGAAGCCGCAGAACATCTTCCTGGTCGGTGATTTTGCGCGCGGTGTTCCCGAACGACCGACGATCAAAGTGCTCGATTTCGGCTTGTCCCGCTTCTCCGACGGATCCGACGGCAACCTCACGCAGGCCGGCTGCATCATGGGCACGCCCAACTACATGGCGCCCGAGCAGGCGAGCGGACAACCGGTCGACCACCGCACGGACGTCTACGGTGCGGGCGCGGTGCTCTTCACCATGCTCACCGGTCGTCCGCCGTTCGACGAAGAAACGCCCCAGGCGACCGTGCTGGCGGCGATGAACGCCGAGCCACCGCGACCACGCTCGCTCGAACCGACGATCCCGCCGCACCTCGAGTTGATCATCGAGCGCGCGATGGCGCGAGAGCCGGCCGAGCGTTACCAGGACATGGCGGCGTTCGAGCAAGCACTCGCGGGCTTCGAAGCCGAGGGTCTGGCTCGCCCCGTCGATTCGCTTGCCCCGCCTGCGCCGCTGAAACCAGACGCGAACGTGCGACGCTCGCGCCGTGATTTCGAGTCCGACGCGGACGTGCACGCAGCGCGTCCCCGCTTGGTGCTGTTCGTCGTAGCTGCAGCAACACTGATGATCTCGGGGGCGATCAGCGCGATTGCTGGCCTCGAATACGCCACGCACTACCAGTTCAGTCGCATGGAGCTCGAGCTGCTTTCGCTCGGGATCGTGGGCAGCTCGCTCACGCCAGCGTTGCTGTGGGTGCTCCACGTTCGGCGGCGTGTTTGGGAGAGCAGCAGCCGAGTGCTGTCGCTGCTCGGCCAAGTGCGGGCCGGGGTGATCGCTGCCATCAGCATGTACGGCCTCGGTTTGCTTGCGCTGCACGTGGTCGACGACTTTGCGGTGCGTGTCGTCGGCAGTTCGGGGCTGCCGGCGATGGGCGCCACCTGGCCCGGCTGGAGCTTGCTCTTACCGGTCATGGCGCTGAACGCAGCGATCACCGTCGTATGGTGTCGCCGCCTTTCGACGATTCGTTCCAGCTGGCGCCGTCGCCTCGCGGTGGGCTTCGCGGCGAGCGTGGGGCTGATCCTGTTCGGAGCCTTGGTGTTTGGCGGATACTGGTGGCGGCAGCGGGGTTGAACCGCGTTACTCGTGACGCTCAGGGGGACCGGGAAGCTTGGGCGTCGTCAGCGAGGTGCGAATGACGCGCTCGAGCTCGCGGGCCTCGGCGTCGAACGGGGCTTCCGCGAGCCGGCGTGCGACTTCAGCTAGCGCGGCCGGCTCGCGTCCCTGCTCGTGAAGGTACCTCGCCCAATACACGAAGCGTCGCGGCGTGTCGGGATTGGCGGCGCGGGCACGCGCACGCCACTCGTGGGCCTCGGCATGCCGGCCCAGAAGGTCTGCGACGCGCGCCGCGTCTTCGAGCGCGGCCTGATATTCAGGGTGGATCCGAGTAGCCTCCACGAGGTGTCGCAGCGCTGGCTGTAGTTCAGCGTGCCGTTCCAACACTAGGCCCCACTTTCGCTGACTCATTTCGTGAGCAGGATCGAGCTCGAGCGCTCGGCCGAGCTCGGCGAGACAGTCGTCGTCTCGGCCCATTTTTTCGAATGCCAGCGCCATGAAGTAGTGACTGGTTTGGGGTTTCTGATCTCGCTCGGCTTCCGCCGAAAAGAACTCGAGCGTCGCCTGCGGTGAGGCATGAGCCAGCATCGACTTGCCCAAGGCGTAGTGCAGCGTCTCGTCGTAGGGGCCATCGCGTACGGCAGATTGCAAGACTGAGATCGCCGCCTCGTGCTGCCCCCCATCGAGTAGCGCGCGGACGCGGTTGGCCACGCTTTCTGACCCCAGCTCGCTCCCGGAACGGCAACCCAAGGGTGCCAGATCGCGCTCGATCGACGGCCATTGTCGCACGAATGGTTGACGGCAGAGTTGCGCCACGCGCCTGACCGAATTGCGACGAATGCGCTCGATGGTCGCAACATCGAAGGGCGCGTTGGGACGGAGCTCGGTGCTCTGTAGGTCGCGACTCGCTCGCGCTAGGCGTTCGGCAGCGGCGCGATCGTGGAATTGGATCGCCTGGTTGGATTCGACGAGCAGCGACGCTTCCGTCGAAAGCAGCCGATCTTCGAGCGTGTCCTCGTGCATCGAGAGCAGGTTGCGCGCGAGCGCGTAACGCTCGAGCGTCGGTGGCCCGCTGCTTTCACTCGGGGTCGCCAGCGCCTCGGCGTAGGCCTTGCGATCCCGAGCCGGCCCCATTCTCGCGCTGGGGGAGAAGGCGAGAACGACCACGACCAGCAACAGGAGATAGCGTGGCCACGCCGAGCGTCCTTGCGTGCGCCACGTTTCAACGATGATCGGCAGTCGACAAACGCCGAACGCGGCCAGTGCGGCTAGTGCGGGAGCCGCCGCATGTCGATACTCACCGCTGACGAAGAAGCCGAGACAAGTGAGTAGCGGCGCCGCAATCAGCGCAGCCAACAACCAACCGGCGTTGCGTTCTCGCTCTGACCGCAGCTGCAGGCCGCCGAACGCGGCCAACACGGCCAGCAGGCCGAAACGCAGCGGGTCGTAGCGGAGCAGCGGCGAAATCCGCGCCAGGAACTCGAAGCTCGCGTTCGTGCGCAGCTCGTAGTCGTTGACGAACGAGCGACATTTCAGGACCAGGATGCGCAGCCACTCGCTCGGCGAACTGGCGATGAATCGGGCTGTCTCACGCCACCAAAATGCGTCTGCTTGGACGAGCGACAGCGACGCTTGCCTCGAACGGCGAGCGGCTTCGGCCGAGAACCGATCGCGCTCGATCAGCAACGCGTGTCGAAAGTCGCCGCCTTTCGAAGAGCCGAGAAACGGAGCGCTCGCGTAGCCACCGGTTGCACCGGGATGATTGCCGATCCACAGGTTCATCCCGCCGTTGGCCGTGAGCGGTACCCAGCCGCCCGACTCGAGCCGCTGCCGAACGATGATCGGAGCGACGCAAATCAGCACGCTGAGCAAGAGTGCCGAACCGAGCTGCCAGCGGACTGGCGCCCGGGACAGCCGAGCGATGACCAACAACGAGCACGGAAGCAGCAATAGTTGGCTCGAGCGCAGGAGCGCCGCGGCACTGAGGGCGAGCCCGGAAAGCACCGCAAAATGCCAAGAAGCGCGTCGAATCGCGCGCTTGAGTGACCAAGCCAGCAGCGCTACCGTGAACACGCTGAGGCTCGGGATCAGCAGCAGTCCGTCGTAGAAGATCGACGGCGCGTAGAGGGCGACGAGTCCTGCTGCCCACAGTCCGACGCGCTCCTTGCCGAAGAGCTCGCGCGCGAAGACTCCGGTCAGCATCGCGGTTAGACCTCCGAGCAACGCCTGAGCCGTGAGCGCGAACGTGGGCGAAGCATGGAGCGCATACAACCAACTCAATGCATGCGGATAGCCGAGGTTCGCAAAAGCCACCTCGCCCTCGAGCGCTGGCTGTCGGCCGAGTAGGGCCAGCGCCACGTCGTGATAGTAGGCCGCGTCCAGGATTTGAGCCGCGCCCAGGGCGCGCTCGACGTACCAGACATTCAGCAGGCGGATCCCGAATGCCAAGCTCCCGAGCAGCGAGAGCCGACACCAGAAACGCCGCTGCTTCACCTAACGAAAGGTCCCGTCGCCCACGCCGAGCCAGGAGGAGATCTGATTGGGGCCTTCCTTCACGACCACGTCGAGCCTCTTGTCGCCGTTCAGATCGCCGGCCGCGAGCGCGCAGGTGCCCGAGTGTTCCAGCCTGAAGTCGGCTCCTCGCACGAGCTTTCCCCCTGCGAGTCCGAACAGTATGCCGAGGCCTCGACTGGTGGTGCCGATCAAATCCAACCGGCCATCCGCGTCGAGATCGCCGGCGGCCACCTCGCAGCCCGAAATCACCGGAGGATAGCTGATTTCAGCCTCGAACGTGCCATCGCCATTTCCGGGGTTCATCCCGAAATTGCCAGGCGGTCCCCGCCCTTCGGCGTCGCCGATACCCAGATCGGCGTCGCCGTCGCCGTTCAGATCGGCGATGGCGATGCTCCTCGTGCCGTCTGTTGGGTCCTTGCGATCGACGTGGGGGGCGAGCGTGCCATCGCCTTTGCCGAGTAGCACGCTCACGTGGGCGGGATTGTAATTGCCGGTGACGACATCGGGCATCCCATCATGGTTCAGATCACCGATCGCGATCGCGGTGGGATTGGCCGCGGTGGAATAGTCGACTTTCGCGGCGAGCTTGCCCGTGCCTGTGCCCAGCAGGACGCTGACCGTGGCTAGCATGCCGTTGTTGTTGAGCACCGCCACGTCTGCGATGCCGTCGTCGTTCAAATCAGCGCAGGCGATGGCTCGGCCACTCCCGCCGTTCGGACACAGATAGAGGCCATCCGTGCTGAAAGTTCCGTCGCCTTTTCCGAGCAACACGGCCACGGTGCCGTCTCCGCGGTTCGCGCTGACTAGGTCGGCTTTCTTGTCCTTGTTCAAGTCGCAGGTGGCGAGTGAGTAGGGGGCTGCTCCGACCATGTAGTCCACCCTCGGAGCGAAATTCCCGTCGCCTTTTCCGAGCAGCGCGCTCACGCTGCTATCCGTGGAATTGGCCGTGGCGACGTCCACCAAGCCGTCGCCATTCCAATCACCCAAGACGATGGAGGTCAGAGCATTCCCGGTCGTGAAAGTGCGCGCTGCGATGTGCGTGAGGTCCGGGTTCGTTTGCAGCGGCAAGCACCTGCCCGAAACGCAACTCGTTCCGGCTGGGCAGCCCGTGCTCGGGTTATTGCAGACGTCGCCGGCGCCTCCTGCGCCCCCGGTTGCCGCGGCAGTTCCGCCGATCGGCACCGCGCCGCCGAAGGCACCGTTGGGCGACGTGCCGCCGATCGCCATCGCGATGGAGCCGCCCATAGTCACGGAACTACCCCCGGAGGCGGAGCTGGGGGCGCCGGCGGTATTGGCAAAGGTTCCGGCCGTGGCGGTCGTCCCGGTGAGCGAGCCCTCCAACCTCGTGCGGCCACCGCAAGCGTGAACGGCGAGGACCGCTGACAGCGAGAGAACGGTTGCCGCCGTTGGACCGCTTGCGAACGTGTGGCGCTCGCCCCTTTTTTTTCGTCTCTGCATGACCGTCGCGCTCCTCCAACGACCAGGCTTGGAAGCGTGAAGTATCTGTCGATCGGCAAACACCGTCAATCGCCTCCGGCGAGCTCGGCAATCGCCCCCGCCGAGCTCGGCAATCGACGTCGGGTAGGGGCGCCGCCGTCAGAAATTTCCGCCGTTCGCCGCCTCGCGCTGCTGCGCAGAGCGAGCCAAATCGAGGCCTCGGCGCGATCCGCGGCCCGACTGGAATCGGTTCCAGAAGTTGCTATGGTCGGCCATGGCTTCGAATCGGTTTTGGCGCGCGTGCCTTCGTTTCTCCCCTTCGCTCGCGGGTTTTGGGCTACTCGCAACGCTGGCCGGTTGTGACGCCGGTTCCTCGTCCGAAGACGACAACCAGGCTCCGCCCGCCACGGTGCTGCCGAGCCTGTTCGGATCGCCCACGCAGAGCGGGAGCGGAACCACTAGCGAACAGTTCACGATGAGCGACGTGAAGCGCAACGACGTGAGCTACCGCTTCATGGCCAACGGTTGGGGGCCGAAGTGGGTGTCACAGACCACGAGCTGGAACGGCACTTCCTTCACCGTCGACAGCCTGCAAGGCTCGCAGGGCGACAATTACGAGCCCGCCTCGTACCCGACCGTGTTTTGCGGGGTCTACTCGAGTTCGCGCTCCGGTGAGTGCGGGCTGCCAAAAGCGATCGCCAACATTCAGTCCCTTCGCACTGGTTGGAGCTGGAGCGCAAACGGCAACACTGGCTCCTACAACGCGGCCTACGATATTTGGCTTTCGAGTAACCCCGACCCGGCCAGCGCCAGCAGCCGAGAGCTGAGCGCCTACCTGATGGTTTGGCTGCGTGATCCGACCGGCGCGCAACCCGCCGGCACGCGCAAGTTCAGCGCCGTCGAGGTGGCGCACGCGCCCGGTCCTTGGAACATCTGGGCCGGCATGGTCAACGGCAAGCCGATCGTCAACTACGTTCGCGCCGAGGGCTACGACTCCCCGGCGCTCGAGATCGACGTGATGGACTTCGTGCGCGACGTCAGCGCTCGCCAGCTCACCCTGCCGGGCAGCACCATCCTCAGCGTCGCCGTCGGGTTCGAGATCTGGAGCGGCCCGATCACGAACCTTCAATCGAACGACTTCTACGTGCAAGTTCAATGACGCCCATTTGCGCACTGGCGGATCCTGAGTTCTGCCCCAGACTGTCGTCCCCTGAATGCTACCGACGGTCCTGGAAGGCGCTGAGACCCATAATCTAAAAGGCATCGATCTCGAGCTCGTGCCGGGCCAGGTGGTGGTCATCACCGGCGTGTCCGGCGCGGGCAAGAGCAGCTTGGCGATGGACACGCTGTACGCCGAGGGGCAGCGGCGGTTCGTCGAGAGCTTCAGCCCTTACGCGCGCCAGTTCTTGGAACGCCTCGAGCGACCGCCGATGAAGCGCCTCGAGCCGATCCCGGCGGGCATCGCCGTCGATCGGCGCGCGCCGATCAAGAGCTCGCGCTCGACGATCGCGACCATGGCTGATTTGGAGCCGTACTTGTCGGCGCTATTTTTGCGCGAGGCGAAACCGGTGTGTCCGGAGCACGGCTTCGAAGCGCGTGAGCTGACCGTGGCGAGCGCGGCGCGCAGTGCCGCCGAAAGTGTAGGCAGCGCGCGCGCAGTCGTGACCTATCCCGTGCGCGTCAGCGGCACCGAAGCATACCTGGAAGTTCGTGAGGGACTGTTGCGCGACGGGTATCGCCGCGCTTGGCTCGCTGGCAAGACCGAGGAGCTGGACGCGATCAAACCGTCGCAGGTGCTCGAGAGCGGCGCGCTCGAGGTGATCGTCGACCGAGTGGGCAGCGGCAAGGACGAGAAACGTCTGGCCCAGGGCATCGAAACGGCCTGGGCGCGCGCTGCCGGGGTCGCCCATATCCACACGGACGCAAGTCGCTTTCAGCTCCAGCGCGGGCTGGCTTGTCCGGAGTGCAGCCGCGAACTTTCGCCCGCGCGTCCGGGCCTGTTTTCCTATGAGTCGCCGCTCGGCGCATGTCCCGCGTGCCGCGGCTTCGGACGCACGCTGGGCGTGGACATCG
>Ga0134124_10001056_pt1 | contig 22122 bp, 30 predicted proteins | sample KB304_FD_96880 | JGI IMG/M metagenome (GOLD analysis project Ga0134124, IMG submission 96880) | Terrestrial soil microbial communities without Nitrogen fertilizer from Kellogg Biological Station, Michigan, USA - KB3-0-4 | ecosystem: Environmental > Terrestrial > Soil > Unclassified ... | reverse complement strand
TTCGCAACGCACGTCATCCGGGCGCATCTGCAAACCACGGCGTTCTTTATTCCTCCAAATCTGTTGCGAGAATATCCGTTGCTCGTCACGGACAAAAAATCCAGATACGAGTTCGAGCACGGAGAACGCGCCTTGTGGCGGCGATTGCACGCCCGGAACATTCCGGTCAAGCTGGTGACTTGGGATGGGGAATATGGTCCTGGACAGTGGCGTACACCCAAGAACTGCTTGTGGCGAGGCGACCAGTCAAATTTGCTGATGTTGTCCAACCACTCTCAAAACTGGCAGGAAGCCAACGAAACCCGAAAACGAAATTGGTCGGCATCTGCTGACCGGCCTTATTTATGACTGAACAAGAAAATCAAGAAATCAAACGCGGACCAGGACGGCCACGGAAACAGGAAACCAGAGCAGGGTTAATGATTGACCCAAAAGTATTCGAGGCGATCACCCAAGAACCAAATCAGCCCCCTCCGCATATAATTCTTCCGATTGGAGAACCGGCAGATTCAGCAATCAAGGCTTATGCAGAAAAGATTCACCCCACTCAAAGCCTTGGCGACCTGTACACCGCCATTGACGCCGCGCCTCCGGAATGGCTTCCAAGCCTGCTGGCCAAGGTCGTCAAAACCTCGCTCAAGTCCGGTGCGTGGAGTGATGTGGAAAACCTGATTCTGTCTGTGAGGGGATTCTTAAAATGACGCTTTCTGAGTTGTTGCTTGGACTCGGAGAAATGCCGAGTTACAAAGATGAATTGTGGTGGTGTAATTCTCACAACAGAAAGGCCACTTATGTTGACGAGATCGGACAACACCGCTGCGATCCTAAACTTGGGGGAAGAATGATTCCGTGCATGGTGGTAAATCTCACTGGAATTGCTGACATTGTTGATGACGGAAAATGAAAAAATCTCTAATACAATTGATGTTTTGGTGGGCGATTGTAACGGCGTGGACATCCTCTGCGGTGACTTCGTGGATATGGGCAGTATGCACCAACAACTTTGATAAGTGGATTATTCCTATGGCATACCTGTCAGGTATTTTGGCGATTCGATTTTTATCTGGAGCATTTCGGGATGATTCCTGAATGAATGCGTCCATCGTGTATATCTATCCCGCCACTGCTGGCGAAAAGCATACGCAATACGCGCTTCGGTTCATCCAGTCGTACAACGCCAATCCGCCCGCCATTGACCATCAAACCGTAATCGTGCTGAATGCTGCAACCGTCACGCCTGAAATCGAGTGCATGTTTGCTTCGTTGCGTAACGTCACGTTTCTTGAGCGAGATGGATCAGCAATGGATATTGGAGGGTATCAGGATGCAGCCTTACGGTTCCCGTGCGATTTGATGTGCTTCTTTGGTGGCTCAACGTACTTCAAGGGCGGCGGCTGGCTGTTGAGAATGTTGCAGGCGTATTTGAAGCACGGTCCAGCCTTGTATGGGGCAATGGCAAATCGCGGAAACAACAATGGAGTGCATCCCCATATCCGAACAACTGGGTTTTGGTGCCACCCAGATTTGATAAATGAATATCCACACCGTATTACTAAAAATGAGTACCGCTACGGATGGGAGCACGGACCAAGGTGTTTGACCTGGTGGGCAAAATCAAAAGGACTAAAGGCTTGGTTGGTTTCTTGGAGTTCCGAATTTCTTGAGCCGGATTGGGATTTGGTGCCAAATGGTTTTCACAAAGGAGATCAATCGTCACTTTTATGTGGTGACAGATTACTCGAACCGCCTTATTATCCAATTCCATGAAACATTTTAATTGCGAACGTAAAAGACCTGACACTGTGATTAGAAATACGAAACATGGATATGCTGTTCGTGGTAAGCAGCATCCTGTTTATCGCGTGTGGAAATCAATGAATGCCAGATGCCGATCAAGGCAGTCACCAGATTATGAAAACTATATGCTTCGCGGAATCACGGTCTGTAAGCGATGGGAAAATTTCAATAATTTTTTTGACGATATGGCAGACACGTACATTCCTGGTTTAATGATAGAACGGGTGAACAACGACAATGGATACAGTAAAGAGAATTGCCGTTGGGCGACTCGGATGGAACAGAACCGAAACAAACGCAACGTGGACTTGATAGAATTTAACGGCAAAATTCTTACGAAAAGAGAATGGGGCAGGGAGCTTGGCGGAAACGATGATTTGATCTATGTCAGGATCGGTCGAGGATGGTCTATTGAGAGGGCTGTCTCAACTCCAGCAGGAAGGCTTGGGTCAAATGGGAGTCAAACGATATCGAGATGACGAACCGCATCGCCATATTTTATCACGGACTTTTCTTCACAGGTTCACCACCTGAACTCAACGCCAACGCCATGCACGTTGTTTGCGAGCAAATGGACATGCTGCACATGAGCGGCCTGTTGAACGAGGCTGATAAGTTTGTGGTGGGCCTTAACGGTGGCGTGGAAACTGGAAACATTGCGAATCTGCTAATTCCGTCAAAGGCTGAAGTTGTGTTGCATGGCTTGCAATCCAAGTCAGAGAATTTGACGCTGGTGTTGCTGGAAAACTGGCTTAAAACCATTCCGGAAGGCGAAGAATGGTACGTGTTGTATTTCCACGCGAAGGGAGCCACGCACAAGCCAAATGATGAGATGCGCGGACCTTGGAGAACTTGCATGATGCACCACTTGATAACTAATTGGCGTCAGTGCGTATCGGATTTGCACGGCGTTGAATCGGTTGGGTGCCATTGGTGCGTTCCGCCACGGACACCGGCAACCCAGTATTATTGGGCTGGGAATTTCTGGTGGGCAAGATCGTCATTTCTGAAAACATTGCCGTCAATTTATGAACGTCAACGCATCAAGGATTCAGGGATTGATTCACTCGAATCGAGATACGAAAGCGAGGTTCTAATCGGAAACGGACCACGCCGACCAACCATAAAAGATTACTGCCCTGACTGGTGGGTGGGAAAACCACACAAGTATTTCTCATATCCGTGATACACTGACCGCATGACGCCAGAACTCCAACAGGCTTACGACGATTCCTGTATCCCGTTTATAGGTGGTGCAATTGGCGTGGCTGAGACGCGCATGAAGTCGTGGAGGTACTTTTTGGAGATTAACAGCGCGTGTAATTTGAAGTGCCCCACATGCACCAAGGGTAACATGGCCGGGTACGATCACCAAACCGGCTTCATGGACCCGGCCTTGATGGAGCGAATCATTGACAAGATCAAGCTGGAAAACCCCAATTGCATCGTGTTTGTGTACGGCAATTCCGAGCCGTTCTTGCACCCAAAATTGGCTGAGTGCATTGCATCCGTTAAGCGGCGTGGGTTGCGGTGCGAAATGTCCACCAACCTGAATCACGTCAACCGCCTGGATGATGTTCTAGCTGCCCAGCCTGACTTCATAATCATCAGCCTTTCCGGTTTTACCCAGGAGGTTTACGTTAAAGGTCATGCCGGAGGCCACATTGACAAGGTAAAAGCTAACATGGTCAAGCTGTCTGAGGCTCATGCCCGCGCTGAACATAAGACGACAATTTGCGTAAATTATCACGTCTATAACGATAATGGACATGAAATTGAGCCAATGAAGGCGTATGCGGCCAGTCTTGGGATTGGATTTTTCACGTCACTTGCCCGCGCAATCAGCATGGAAAACGCGATTCAGTACTGTCGAAAACATGATCCGGATGCCACTCCGTTCGAGATTCAGGAAGGCAGGCCGGACTGGAACGTGGCGTTGCCTCCCGTTGGACAGACGTACGTTGACGTGATGGAAAGGCTCAGAATACCACCAACTAAAGCGCGGGAAATGTACGAGCACCACCCCAAGTCCGAGGTTTGCCCGGTTGGTGCGGGGTCAATGTTCACGTTCATTCGGCATGACGGGAAAACGTCCATGTGCGCGTGCGTGGCTGATAGGCGCATAACGGTTGGGGATTATCTGGACACAACTCCAGACCAGATGATTGAGCAAAGAACCGGACATGCGTTCTGCAAGCAATGCCTTAAATATCGTACAAACCTGTACTTCCACCTTGGCGACCCGGAAAAGTGGGTTCCTAATTAGTTTGGCAAACGTGATAAATAGGCGTAATCATTGACCAGATGACAAAGCTTCAACAGGCAGGATGGACTTCCGTTCCGGAAGAAGATTTCGAGGAATACCTGAAATCTTGTCCTGACTACACCTGCTGCTCTTACGGCAATATTCGGGAATTTCATTACCGATCAAACGGAAAACTGTTTGCCGAACTGACAAATTCAGGCGTGTACGTTGATCCGTCAATTTTGATTACCCAATGAAAAACACGCCGTCTAAGTGGAGCACCACAGGAAAGGTTGGGGAATGTGTGTGGAGAATGAGGCTTGCCGATATGCCACGTGGAACATCCCGCGACATCCTGAACCGAACTTACAATGGCGACCCGCCTTTCGATCCAAATACCGCTGAGGAAAACAACATCGAGGTCAACCGCAACTTCCTTGAGGGAACCGGAAATCTCACCGATGCCCGAACCCAATGGAACAACAACTTTCTCAAGCCAGGCAATGTCGTTACCGTTCAACTCGACAGCGGCCCGGCTCACAAGAAATCGGAGTGGTCCCAAACGATTACGAAGAACCTTAACCGTGAGCTAAAGCGCAGCCTGTCTTACATCACCCAGGCCCGTGAGGTTGGAGCGGGAGTGCTGCTTCACGGCATTGGTCCGGTTTACTGGCAGGACCGTCGAAGTCCGATTCCAAAGGTGCTTCCCCTGCCAAGCCTCCTGATTCCGTCTGAAACGGACATTGATTTCTCGAACCTGGAATACTTCGCCATCTTCCGGGAAGCCACTCCAGCGCAGTTGTGGGACTTAACGCACGGACCAAAGGTTGATCCGGGTTGGAATATCAAGCTGGTGGATGCGGAGATTGATTTCATTGGCGAGCAAGTTCAGAAGATGAGCAATGCGGCTGCGTTCCAATACATGCCGGAACGTCGCACGGAAATCATCAAGCAGGATGGTGGGTTCTGGGGCAGCGATGCGGTGCCAACGATTGATTACTGGGATTTCTATTACCGGGAGAAGGACGATGGCTGCGGTTGGTATCGCAAAATCTTCCTGGACTGGGGAAGCTCTGGCCGGGACGTGACGCTCAATGAAGGAACTGCTCCGGAAGGTCCGGCTGGTGATGAGTGGCTTTACGATTCCGGCAAGCGCAAGTACTCGGACTCGTGGGCGCAGATTATCCATTGCAATTTCGGTGATTGTTCCTGTGTGGCTCCGTTCAAGTACCACTCCGTTCGGTCGCTTGGATGGATGATTTGGGGCATTGTGGAAATCAATAATCGCCTGCAATCCAAGATGACGGAACAGGCGTTTTCTGACCTGATGTGGTTCTTCCGGGTAGCGAGCGGAAACGACATGAACAGGCTCAAGAAGGCAAATTTCCTGCAAATGGGCGTCATCCCCCAAGGTATTGAATGGGTTAAGGGAAACGAAAGGTTTAGCCCCAACCCGCAATTCGTTGAGCTTGTTCTGGAAAAGAACCGGCAGTTGCTTTCCTCGCATTCCAGCAGCTTCACGCGCAATGCCGAACGCGCCAACTCCAGCAACACGGAAAAGACGGCAACTCAGGTCATGGCGGAAGTGAACAGTATCAACACGATGGTCAGCGGCGTGATGGGCTTGGCCAAAACGTACGAGAACTTCAAGGACCGTGAAATTGGACGGCGTTACTGCATCCCGAACAATCCAGACCCGTCTGTGATGAGATTCCGCAAGGCGTGCATTCAGGAGGGAGTTCCCGCCGAGATGCTGCAAATCGAGCGGTGGGAAATGGATCATGAAATGGCCATTGGTGCTGGCAACCGAACGGTTCAAATGGCGGTCGTGCAATATCTGAACAGCATCCGTCAAAACCTTGGACCGGATTCTCAGCGCAAGGTGGACAAGATCGGCATCCAGATTATGACGGACGATGCGGCTGTTGCTGAGGACTTGGCTCCAACAGAAGGCCCTCAACCGATTGGCCGAAGCGCACACGATGCGGAGCTTGCAACTGACAGGCTTATGCTGGGGTTGCCGTTCACGCCAACTCCACAGATGGTTTACGAGGATTACGTGAAGGTGTGGCTGCACGACATGGGCTTGATCGTGAAGCAGATTCAGGCCATTGACCATACGGGTTCGCCAGACCAGGTGGCAGGGCTTCAAAACATGGCCACGCATATTTCTACGTTCCTGCAAATCATGGGTCAGACCAAGGACGGCGCGGAGAAGGCAAAGCAGTACGGAAACCTGCTTGGCCAGTTGATGAACGTGGTGAAAGGCTTCCAGCAACGCTTGGCTGCACAAGCTCAGGCCAGCAACGGTGCCCGTGAATCCGTGTCTATCAATTACAAGGATGCCCCGGCTGACATTCAGCGCCAGATGGAAGCGGCGGCAGGGTTCCAGCCATCACAAAACGGCAACGCTCAAATTGACCCGCACTTGCTCAAGGCTCAACACGCCATTCAAATCAAGGACGCGCAGCACCGTCAGAACTTGGAGGCTGAAGCCGCCAAGACCGCTCAAGGTCAGGCAAAATTTGAGTTGGACCAACAAAATCGCACCCGAGAAACCACCGCTCAAATCCAGCGTGATAACGCTGTGGCGATGGCTGAAACGGCTGCGGATATTCGGCGTGAAGGCGCGAAATCTGAACAGGAGAACACAGAATGATAAGCGCCAAGAAACTTTTCCAGTCGTCTCCGGCTTTCAAGGATTTCGCAAAGTTGTTGGAGCACCCATCGTTTGAGTCCGCGTGCCACGCCGCGTTGCAGGACATGATCGAATCCATGCCTCGCTCTGGTTTTGACGTGTCAAAAGGCTGGGATTCGTACAGTCAAATCCTTGGTGCCAGAACCGTGCTCGAAAAGCTTTCTCAACTCCACATTCCGGAAGAACAGTTCAAACCCGAACCGCCCGCCTGGAAATACCCCAAACCATAAACACCCATGCCCGAAGCCATCGCCGCACCCGCACCCGCACCGTCACCTACCACAGCAGCACCGCCTGTTGCGTCACCCGCGCCGTCAAAACCATCTCCACCCACATCGGCCAAGGCCGGAGACAAAGCGCCAGACATAATCACCGGACATGAGTCTAGCGATCCGTTTGCCGATGCCTTTGCCGAGATTGACAAGGAGGCCGGAGAGGAAACCGTCCGGGAGGAAAAGCACAACAAAGGGGAGCGTGCCGAAAAACCAGTCAAGCCAGTTGATGACAAGGCCAAGGGCAATGGCGAAGCCAAGCCTGAAGATGCCAAGCCCAAAGAAACGGAGCCAAAAACCCCAAAGGAGTTGCGTGACGTTTACAACTCGCTAAAGGAAAAGGTGGCCAAGGAATATGAGCCTCAGTTGAAGGAACTGCCCACGCTCAGGGCCAAGCTCAAGGAACTGGAATCCAAGGACGAATCCACTACCAAGGCCACACAGGACCGCATTGCCGCAATCGAGAAGCGCAATGCGGAGCTTGAACAGCACATGCGATTCGTGGATTACGAGAAGTCCACGGAATATCGGGATCAGTTCCAGAAACCGTATGAGGACGCATGGGGTTCAGCGTTGCGTGAGTTGAAGGGCCTTACCATGAAGCTTGAGGACCCCAAGACCGGAGAGGAAATTGTCCGGGAAGTGACTCAGGCTGACATCGCTTATTTTGCCAATCTTGACCCGGCTGTGAGGCGCACAGAAATCAACCGCCTGTTTCCGGAGGATCGGGAGGAAGTGAAGCGCCACATCAATCAAATCAGCAACCTAGCTGAGAAGGCTCAGGCCGCACGGGAAAAGGCCAAGACTGATGCGGAGACGCATTCCAAGACACAAACCGAGGCGCAACGCCAATCTCAGGTACAGCGGGCCAAGTTGTGGAAATCCACCAACGAGGAATTGGCCGCCAAGTACCCCAAGTGGTTTGGTAAAGACGAAACTGACACGGAAGGAAACGCTGTGTTCGACAAAGGAACGGCGTTTGCTGATCTGGTGTTTAATCCAACAGATTTGACCCCGGATCGCATTGCCATGCTTCCAAAGTTGTTCAAGGAGGCAGTCGAATCTTCCAAGCCGTTTTCCCAGGAGGCGTTGGTAAAACTCCACGCCATTGCCCGAAACAAGCTGGCCAATCACGACCGGGCAATTACCAAGCTCAAGGCTGCTCAGGGGCGTATTGCTGAACTGGAAAAGAGCCTCAAGGAATATGAGCAATCCGGTCCGGACGCGGTTGCGGCTGGAAACGGTCATCGCGCCAAGAGCGGTGAACTCACGGCTGATGAGGAATTTGACATGCTGGCACGGGGAAATTAGGTCATGAGTAAACGAATCAGGCCGCTTCAGGGTGAGGTTTTGGTTTACATGGATGCTGCTGAAACTTCACAAAACGGGATAATCATTCCTGAAAAGCATCAGGAAAGATCGGAATTTGGGGAAGTGCGTCGGCTTGGAATCTGGAAACAGAACAAGCGAGGCGTATTGATTCAGTTTCCAGTTCAGCCATCAGACAGGGTGATGATCCGCGCTGCTTCCGGGCGTTGGCTCCATTCAGAACGTGAACGACTCAAACTTGTGCAAGCCGATGACATCCTCGCCATCGTTGAAAAAGACTGACTGGGTTTACGGCTCCGTTTATCGGCGCATCCTCCAATTCGCCAAGCGTGGTCCGTTCTGCGTCACGGAATTGACCAAGCTTGACCCTCCATTCACGCCGATGCTGGCGGCGCTCAATTGCCGTCACCTTTACGAAACAGGGAGATTGACGCTGTTGAGACAGGCTGAACGCGGAAGATTTGGAAGGCGAGCCAAGTACAAGCACATCAACGGAACACCCAAGGTTCGCGGAACTTCGACTTAACAGTTTCCACCATCTCGGTTACTTCTTCATCGGATGATCGGTGTTAGCTGGTGTTCGTCCAGCCAGCGAAGGCTTACCTACCTGAGCCTCGGTGATAGCAGGTACGGCGTGGTGGGGTCTATCGGAGAACCCTGAAGGCAAAGGCCGCTTCTAAATTCCCCAACGGAGAACTGTCGCGCACAAGTTGCGGGCGTCTCTGGAACAGAAACCGTTGAAATTTTGAAGTTTTATGGCTGACATCACATGCGCCAAGTTTGGCGACGTTCTTTCCCGACGTTCTGAGCACCTTGATGACGAAATCATCAGGAGCCGTCATCCGATGGATGACTGGATTGCTCACGTCTCCACCGGCAAGTTTCCAACCCAGTCCGGAGTCGAACATACCTTCGATAGGTTTGAAAATGTTTTCCCGGACATGACCGGCGTGTGGGAGGACGTGCAAGCCCAGGGCTGCATCGGCCAACCTTGCGACCCTGCCAGCAAGAAGATTGGCATGGGGTTCACCCGCGACAGCTACCGGCTGCAACGCAAAGCCTTTGAGACGGACCTGTTCTGCTGGGACCTGATTCTTTCAGCCGACCGCGCCAAGGAGCAATACGCGCATTTCGTTCGCACCCTTCGCCGGGCATCGGTGATGATTTCAGCCGACCGGATGCGCCATGAGGCCGTACGAATTGCGGGCCAGAAGTGGGCGACCACATTGGCGGGGAACAAACTGACCGCAATTACGGCGTATTGGAACAGCACGGGCACAATCCTGAACGTCTCGACACGCCCAACTTCCAAGATCGGTGCCCGACACCTTCAACGCCGGGTTCAGCCTCAAATCCTGCTCGGTGCTCTCGGTGATAACATCAACCGAAGCGGTGCTCCAATGCTGGAGTACGTCAACGACATGGAAAGCGTTTGGGACATGGTTGAGGGCTCCCCGGAACTGACCGACCACTGGCGATTCAAGGACTTTGACGACGCCGACAAGTATTGGAAATACGGCTGGACTGGACGGGTTGGAAACTACGGCATGCGGGCCGACTCCATGCCTCTCCGGTTCCTGGACCTGAACACCCAGAACTCGGATGGCACTTGGCAGCTTCAGATCGTGTATCCATACACGAACGTTGGCGCAACCGAGGGCATCAAAGAAGCCCTGAACGACGATTACCAGAACGCCCACATTCAGGCCAATTTCATCTGGCATCGCCTCGCCATGACCAATTTGGTTCGAGACACCACGAGCATCAATCCAATGATGCCCTTCGGCGCACGTGACTTCGCGGGCAAGTGGATGTTTGGCATGGACAATCTCACCTGCGGTCAGGATGTGAACGGAAACCCGATTGCGGTGGATAACATCCGGCGAAATAAGGGCAAGTTCATCGCGGATTTCTCGCTCGCAACTAAGAGCCAGTACCCGGAATTTGCTGAGTTGTTCCTGACATTGCGTGAACCGGCCTGCATCGTTGGCTTGCCAACCTGCTCGGATGATCCCGGATACCCGACGCAGAGTTACGACAGCGCGAACGCGCCCTGCCCGACCAGCACGGTTGTTCTGGTTGACACGCCCCTGCTTAGTGCGGGTGGAACGTATGAAATCGTTCGGGATACGATCCAATGCAACGGCATCCAGATCGTGCATTCTCCGATCACTGGAACAAGCACGCTGGCCACACTGGTTGTTCAACTGAACTCGCTGGTTGGAGCGTTGGGTGTGTGGGCCGTTGCTGGCTCCACGATCACGCTGACGACCACGGCTTGCACAAATATCGGCCTGCCCTGGAAGCAGGTTTAATTCGGGTTGAGTTGGCGCGGCTTGGGATTGGGTCCCCAGGCCGCGCACCTTACAATTTATGATGCCTGAATCTTCAGACAGCGGAATGGACGACTCGCTTTACAGTGACGGTGAAAAAAGCGATGGAGCAGAGGAATCCACCGAAACAAACGATTCGGTTGACGAAGAATCCGCTGAACACCAGACCGCCCTGTTGCCAGTTTCAGCCTTTGGAGGATCGGTTAAAGCCGGTGATACCGGAACTTGGAAGGCTATAAAGCAACATGGTGAAGAGGTTGAGGTTCGGATTTCATCCGGTGACGAATCGGAATCCACAGACACAAACCCAAGCGCGGACGATGAGTTTGACGCAATGGCGAAGGAATAATTATGGCATGTGATTTATCAACTCTGGTTTCGGGCAGCAACGGGTTTAATGGTCTGAGCACGAGTGAGAACAAGGACGCTTTCCTGTACCTGCTGGCTAAGACCCTTGTGGCGGAAGGCGGATCAAATTATACGGACATCAACAATCTCCGAGCGGCTGTGAAATGCTATTGCGGGCTTGGCCTGCACCTTGAGGCTTTGAAGTCTAAGGTCGCACAGGACTTGGCCGTAAGGTCCGGAGCGTATTCCAGCGCACCAAGCATCGCCACGGTTCGAGCAGGCATCAAGTGTTGGGAGTGCGGCCTTGGTGACGACGAACGCCGGGCAATGGAGATTTTTCTGTTGTGTTCCCTGTTCGCAAGATTAGTTGCATGAAATGGCCTCGTGTTCACCATCGGATTTGCTGGCAGCAGGCAAGTGCTTTGAATGCCTGACCGAGAAGCAACTGGACATTGCAATTGCCCAACTTCTGCGGCAGTGGCTTGGTGGGTCACCAAGTGTGGAATCGTTGCTCGCATCCGGAGCCTGTTTTAGCTGCCTGACCACAAAAGAACTTGAAATAGCCAAGGCCCAATTGCTCTGTAACATGACCTCCGGAAGCGGAGGCGGTGGAGATGTTTCAGGAGATTTTAGGATAACTGATTTGTCAGATGAAAGAATAACGGGATTTGGGGACGAGAGGGTAATTGACTGATGTCTCAAAAGAAAATAACAGACCTTCCTGCTGCTTCGGAACTTGAAGGAACCGAGCTGTATGAGTCCTCGCAGTCAGGAGTGTCGGTAAAAGTCACTGGTGATGCGGTTCGATCCGGAAAGGTAAAAGTTTACAGGGCGCTTTTAACACAAACCGGAACAAATGATCCGGTTCCTACAGTTTTGGAAAACACCCTTGGAGGATCACCGGCTCTATCAAGAACAGGGGTTGGTGCTTACCTTATTACTTTGAGTGGAGCGTTTCCAACTGCTAAAACATTTTGCGGAAACTTCCCAACAAGTGTTATGTTCCAGGTGTTTTATCCAATCGAAGATGGAAACTCTATTGGAATAAACACTTTCGATTCAAGCGGAACAGTTGCGGTTGATGGATATTTGTACATTACACCAATAGAGATTTTAGTTTACCCCTGATTTATTATCAGTTAATCCGGCTCATCTGCCGATAAAACTATGGCCACATGCGTACCGCAAGACCTGCTCACGTCAGGCAAGTGCTTTGATTGCCTCACCAAGAAAGAACTTCAAATAGTGCAGCTTGTGATGTTATGCAACATCGCAGCTTCAGGCGGTGGTGGAGGCGGAGGAGGAACAACCCAGGTTTATGTTGGTAAAGACCCTGCCGCGCCAGACGATCCCACAAAGGGGGCAATTTCGTATCCTGCCGGTGGAGGTACCATAACTCAGTGGAACCCCGGAACTGCAACTTGGGTTTAATTTATGAAACACATCCTGACATTTTTTATCTGCATCATCGCGCTGTCCTGTTGGGGAGCAAACCCGTCATTCAGGGACTTGGTTTGGACCAACAGCAACGGCACGATTAAGCCGGTGACGGGTTCAACTATTTCTAATTTGGTGTTTAATTCTTCAGTCACTCTTTCGGAGGCGGTTGGAACTCCTGACACAATATCAATTTTCAAGAACAATGGCACTAACACGCTTATGATTTCTTCAAGCGGTGACTTCCTTATGGGTCCAAGCACAATTAATGTTCAGGGGGGTTATGTAGGATTTCTAACCGCGTGGCATGTTCCAAACAATGGGGAAGTAAACTCAGCAGACTTTATAATTGGGGTTGGTGATTCCGGTGGAAACGGGACTTCATTAACATTACTTCAAGAAACCAATAAATCAGACATGATACAACTGGTTGACAGTAGAACTATGTGGGAGTTTTGGACTTCCTCACCGGCAACGTCAACGCCTTACACTTTTAATACATTCATAAATCATTCTGGAGGAAATCTAATGGAGCTTAAGAACAACGATACGCTTAAGGTGTCCGTTGACTACTCAGGTAAAGTCACCGCCTTAAACCTAGTCACCCCAACCAATACACCATTGTCAGGACAAGTCCTGCAATCCACAAGCACGTCAGGAGACAGCAAGTGGGGAGACTTGCCGCTACAGAGCGACATTTACGCCACTAATATTTACGTAACAAACATATACACTACGACGATCAGGGGACAATCAACCATAGTTTCAAACGTCTATACAACCAACCTTTACGTCACCAACCTTACTGTGAGCGGACCAAGTGGAGCAGTGGTTGGTCAGGTTTTGCAAGCCACATCAACGTCTGGTGCTACAACATGGGCGTACGTAAACCAAGTGTCCACCAACAGTAATCCGGTCGTTCCCGACTTCAACCTACCCGTAAACTACTGGCAGACCAACGCCGCGTTCCTGTTCCTTGCCTGCGCCAATGTGGACACCACTAAACTCAAGTATCAGGTTACAGATGTAATTGTAACCAACAGCACGGCAGCGGCAGTTCTGGCCACGTTCAACGGGACCGTAACGGTGACAGGAACTCCTTACATCACCAACCTTACCAAGTTCCACTTCTCGCAATACGCGCAGCTATGGACAAATTGCAGTTGTGAACCAATACGATGAAGCGACTGACTTTATTGGTTATGTGCTTGGTGAATGTGGCCGCGAATGGTCAAGGGCTTAATGTGGCGTGGAGCAGGTTTGTTCCGGTGTTTGACCCATGCAACTACCCGCTTGTTTACCAAACATTTGAGGGAGGATTCGATCATGGGGAAACCTGGTTTACTTCTGGAACTGGCTCAATTGACCCGGCTTATGGTGGAGGCCCACTTCAAGGAACAAACAGCTTGCACATAATACTAGCGTCTCAGACTGGATGGATAACAAACAATTTTGCACCATCAGATGAGACTTGGGTTTACTTGTTATTCAGAATTACAAACACCCCAACATTCAATTGCAGAATACTAGCAATGGAGGGAAACAATCCAAGTTCATGTGTTACGTATATTGATTCAAGCTGGAGATTGGTTGCTTCTGATTCGGTAAGTCAGGCCACGGTTGGAACCATAACAAGCAACACGACATATCATGTTTGGTTCCACAGGAAAAAAGGAAACGGAGCCAGTTCTATTGTTGATGTTGGGTTTTCAACAAACGGGGTCAGGCCAACATCGGGAAACAATTTCGCTCAACGAACAGACGGAAATCGAACTCAGCCGGTTTTTACGGTTGGTATTCCAAGCACTCAATCAGAGGGAAACGTTACTAGAAACGTGATGTACGATAAGATAATTGTTTCCAACTGCCAAATTGGAGATCAAACAAACCCGCCATGAGGTTTCTAAAACTTATCCTGTTTCTGTTTTTCTCGATTTCCGTTCACGCGGTCAATCTGATTCCAAACTCGTCGTTTGAAACCGGACCAAACCGTGGCTGGTTCGAGTGGAGCACGAGCGATGATGCCTTCAAGGGCAACACATCTTTCATCACCGGACAGATCACGAACGATGCTTTTCACGGCGTAAAGGCAATGACGGTTCTGACCGGGGCAAGGTTGCTTGGACGTGGAATTTGGCTCACGAACGGCAATTACACGTTCAGCATTTACCTGAAATGCCCAGCGGGCGCGGCAGGTCCAATTCGGTTCGGATTGGTCAACGGTGACGATCTTGCTCCTGGGGTTAATCCACCAACAAACGTAACGGTTTCGTCCTCGTGGGCACGGTACACCTGCACCAACACAATCACCAGTAACGCCTTTTACTGGCCCAAGATCGTTCACGATCAGCCACGGGTTTTGGTGGATGCGATTCAGCTTGAACCGGGACTAACGCTTTCAGCATACGCCCCACAATCAACCGTGGAGTGCGGCCTGACTTCGGCTGGCACGAACAACCTGTGGTTTTTGGGTGACTCACCAACATTCACGATAAACCTGTGGAATGAAGGCACCGCTTCAAATGTGGTGGCTCAATGCGATGTGTTCGACTTGATGAACAGCAACGTGATGACAACCAACGTCACCGTTACGCTTGGTGCAGCAACGGCCACGGTTTCGTCTGTTGCGTTACCTCCACGAATCGGATGGTTCCGGGTCACATCGAGGCTCACAACGGTAAACGACAGCGCGGACGAGATGACGTGTGCCGTGTACCCTTACGCCTCGAATATCACGGCCAATGCCACCACGGACTGGCTTGGTGGCCACCCGCACAGTTCCAATTTTCACACGCGCCGGGAGATGCTGGTAAACAGGAAGTTTGGACGATTGCTGTCACCGGATTATCAGCCCTTGAGATGGGATTACATTGAGCCGACTCGTGGGGCGATGACGTTTTATGACTTTGGAATCACCAACACGCTTGCGAATGGCTTGAAGATCATCGCCCCACTCACGCCAACAGACGGGCTGTGGCCGCAGTGGGCCACCAACGGAGATGGAACTTGGGACCAGAACGCATGGAGCAATTACTGTTACCGGGTGGTTGATCGTTACAAGAGCACGAACATTTGGTGGGAGATTGGGCCTAACGAGCCGTTTCAGTCTGGACCAACAACGCCAATCAACGTTCAAGTAGCCACCAATTACGCCAAGGTGCTTCAGGTTGGGATTCGCGGCGTTACAAATGCAGACCCAACTGCTCACATCATCGCCATTGCTGGCGCGTATGGTGGTGGTGATTGGGCGATGGAAGTCTGGACAAACATTTCTGCCGCAAGCCAGGCAGCAATTGAAGTCATATCCACGCACCAGTACCCGGACGACAACGGCACAGACCCCAACCTCGCGCATGATCCATCTGTTCACTTCACTAACCCGTACGGGTGGATAACGTTGTTTGGAGGGATACGCCCTGTTTGGAACACCGAGTCAGGCACGTACGGGTTCGGGGCAATCAAGTCCAAGAACGGCATTTGGCCGGGAGCGTATAACGTCCAGTCAAGCCCCAGTCCGGAGGCAGTTCGGAACGAAGTCGAAAACCGCCAAACCGCCTCCACCATGTTCATTCTAGCTCAATTTCTGAGATGCAAAGGGGCGGGCATGGACAAGGTTGTTTATTACGACTCGCGTTATTTCAATGACAGCTCCTTTTCAGGAAACCAGCCGTACGGAAACGATTACGAGCAGGTTGATAACCCTCAAAATGTGGCCCTGTCTGTGGCTACGTTCTTCCTGCGTAAAGGCTTTGGCCGTGTGAATAACCCGGCAACAACTGCCCTGGAGATGTACAGTTACACCAACGCCTCCGGAAATCCGGTTATCACGGCTTGGAACTGGGACCGAACCAACCGGATCGTCACCGTTACCAACTCTGGATTCACGGTTTATGATGCGATGGGCAATCAGGTTCAAACAGGGCTGACCACGGCCAAGGTGACTCGGTTCCCGCAGTACTTCGTTTCAACCACGCTCACCCAGGCCCAGCTCAGCAACACGCTGGCCAACGCTGCCGTGGTTGGAACGGCTGACGTGCTTCCGCCAAAGATCAGCTTTGATATTGCCCCAAGCGGCATCTGGGACGGTGCTACAAACGCGCAGTTTGTGAAATGGACGGCTTTGGACGATACTTGGACCGCATGGAACACCGCAGCAACAGCAACGAATGTTTTGTACAAGTGGAAGCTGGATGCCGGGTCGTACTCCACTTACTCGCAGTCCAATCACGTCTGGCTATCGAACTTATCCAGCGGGAACCACACGGTTTCCGTAACTGCAATAGATGCCAGCGGAAATAACACTGAATCCGTGTACTATTTTTTTGCCACGAATTCCTCCCCCACAACGGTTACGAATCCGTCCCTGAACGTTTTTGGGACACTGACGGTTGGAGCGCTGAACTTAGGACAATAAATTATGGCAACACCAACCCGTATCATACCTAAAAACGACTGGAAGATTTCCGAAACACACACCGCTGACGACTGGCTTTTGGATCAAACCGAACCGCTTGGTGCATTGATAAAGCGGGTTCGTTACGAAATTCCTCCTGACACGATGGTTGTAATCGGGTTTCCTGAAAGAGTTCCTGGAACAGGTCCAAGTTTTACTCAGCCATTTCGAGCTGGAGATGTTTTCATTCCGGCTCCGGGAGGAAATTCCGAGCCTGAGTTGCAGTTTCCAATCTCGCAGCGCAACCTTGAATGGTGGCTGTTTCTCGCCCCTCCACCATGAGCAAGCGCAACCAACGCTCATGTCAAAGCACGACGAAGAAGCACTAAAACAAGAGGTAAAACGACTGAGCGAAGCCGTGTTTGGGGATGGTAAAAAACTGGGCATGAGCCAGCAGCACTTGATAATATGGCGTTTCCACGTTTATCTGTTGTGCATCTGCTCCGGGGCGGTAGGGGTGGCGATTTCAATTGTGGTTCATCGGGCGTTGAAAGTTCTGAACCCATGAGGAAGCTGATAAAAATGATGGTAGCGTGGCTCTTAATCGGTGCGGCAATCACGGCAATTGTGATATGTGCATAAATAAATCCACGGCAAAGAATTTGATTCTGGTAATTGGCGCGCTCATTTCGGGTGGCGCTGTGATTGTGTTGGCAGGGTATGCCACAAACCTCGACCCGCTTAAATCGTGGGGAGGTCCGTTAGCGATGGCTCCGAGCACGGCAGGATTGTTCCTGTTGACCGGATGTTCACTGATCGTGATAGGAATTGGCCGAAAAGGGTCCGACACAAACTATGAACGCCGAGAAGAATAACGGTGCTGGCATGTTAAACTCAATCTTATCTGGAATCGTCCTGGCCGCTCTTACCGGAGTGGGGACGATGCAGATAAAGAGCGGAGAGAAGTTGAGCGACATCCGGGCGGCCATGATGCCGAGAGACGAAATTGAAGTCCGTCTCCGTCAAATGATGATGGACATGAAATCACTGGAAAACTCATGCCACGCCAACGCCATCGCCATCGGGGAATTGCAGATGGAACTGAAACAAACAATCCGGGCAAGACCGTGATGGAATGGACACTTGCCAATTACTCCCACCACGTTGAGGCGCTTCGTGCCGCTGATGAGAGGTTTCATGCCGAACGTGACCGCAGATATTTCGAGGTTTCGCTGGAGCGGGAAAAAGCCTTGAAGATCAAGGAAACTGCTGACCTTATGGCTTTGTCGCTGGCCCGTGAAATCCAGACGTACAAGGACGAGAAGGCAAACGAACTCCGCTCTCAGATCGAACGCGAGCGAGGCCTGTACATCACCCAAGGCCAACTCGCAGCCGCCTTGGACAAGATCGAAGCCACGATGAAACCTCTGGTTTCATTTGCCGCCACGTCTCAGGGAAAGGGAATTGGCCTGAATGCCGGGTGGGGATACCTGCTTGGAGTGGTGGGGCTTATATCGTTGCTGATTCAGCTTTGGATGAAGCGATGAAGAAGATCAGGCCACGCGACCGAATTCCAAACCGGATGCGAAAGCCGCACAGACCCAAACGGGGTAAACTACCCATTGCTTCCAATACCGATGGGGTTTACGTTAATCCACAAATGAAAGGCCAATTATGAGCGTTGTCGCACTTGTTCTGATTCTCTGTTTCCTGGGTGGGATCGCGTGGCTGGTAAACGCCAAGCTGCCAATTGGACCAACGTTCAAAATGGTAATCAACATCGTGCTGATAATCGTGGCCATCATCATTGCCCTAACAGCTTTTGGCGTGTGGGATGAGGTTCGAGGGGTTAAGGTCCCGCACATCTGATATGCCCGACACGGTTGTTGAGTCCGTCAACGCGCTGGCCAAGGCTGTTTCCGAAAACAGCAGGCTCGATTATCACGAGGTTCAAGTGCAGTTGCTTGGCATCGTGGCCGCGCATCCAATTCAGCAAAACAACATCCTGACGACGCTGGACACCCTGGCGGCGATTCAGGCAGCGTTTCTAGCATGGCTCAAGTCACATGCAAGTTGCGCCACCAAACAAGACTTGAGAGAAATGGAGCACAAAATCATGTCAGCAATCTCTGACTTCGCAGCAAAACAAACCGCGTTCAATGACCGGCAGGATGCCGCAGTTACCGACCTGCAAGGTGATGTTCAGGTTTTGAACGACAAAATCACGGAGCTTCAAAACTCCAACGGCCAAATCACCCCGGAAGATCAAAAGCTTCTGGACGACATCACGGCTCGCGCCGACGCGATTACGACCAAGCTGGAAGCCTTGGACGCCCTCACGCCTCCCAAGCCGCCGGTTGGTTAATTAAATCCCCTCCTGCCGCACATGCACGGCGGCGGGAGGTAAACCCCTGTGAAGAAACTAATCCTCCTTGCCGCCGCCATTGTGGTTACGGTGGTCGCATTTGCCGTTACGCCAGGCCCATCTGGATTCCGTAAAACAGTTGCCCTCAGTTGGGATTACGACACCAACAACGCCCCTGATGCGTTCAAGCTGTACTCGTCCACAAACATTGGACTACCAGCCACAAACTGGCCCTTGGTTGCAACCGTAAGCGGAAACGTACAGAACATCACGATCAGCAACATAACGGCTCAACAAATGTGGTTTTACGTGACGGCAAGCAACTGGTGGGGCGAAAGCCTCCCTTCCAACACAGCCGGGACGCCGCAGCCGCCCGGCTCGGTAATCAATCTGCGAATAGGGCCATGACCAACTCGTTTCTGGTGGCCGTGGTCGTGACGTGGGTTACAAATGTGTTTGATACGCCAATGAGTCCACGGGGCGATGAGGTAACGCGCACAACCGTTGCGAGCCAGAACCACGTTTATACCATACCAGGATTCCCCACTGTGACCAACACGGTTACGGTGGCCACCAATTACGATCAGTTCCACCTGATTTGGGTTAAGCTGCCTCCCGTGCCGATCACCAATAAATGACGCGAGGAAAACACCCTGACCGCAGATGGACGCTAAAGCAAAATGCAATGAATGTTCAGGTCCTGGCCGCTCGCGGAGATTCACGGGCACTGGCCGACATGAGGGCTTACATTGACAGCTTAAGAAAGAACCGGAACCGAAACCGCTGGCTCAAAGGGCTGGCAAAACCAAGGAACAAAACCATGAAGAACCGAATCAAACTGATCTCTCTCGTCTCAGTCTGCATCACCGCGCTGACTGGCTGTAAGCAGATCACTCCACAGGTGGCTTCCACGCTCACCACGACCGCCGTGTACGCGTTTGGCAGGAACAACCCCAAGATTGTAGCCACCATGAGACAAGTGCAGCCAGCAGCCTGTTTTGCCGCCAGTCAGCCAGGCAGCACGGTTGAGGATGTGGTGGGGGTGATTGAAAACACGGCTGGGGTTGATCCGGACCCCAAGGCTGTAATCAACGTGATTCTGACCGTTTACCAAGTAGCAACCGTTAACAAGGGCACCAACAACGCGGCATTGCACCCGTATCTGGAAGCGGTGGTTTGTCCGGGATGGGCGGGTGGGTTGGCGCTGTTGCCAACAGGCTCAGAAACCAAGAACGCTATTCCGTTGACGGTTTCCGGGAAGCCTCTGAAGAATTGGGTTTTGGTGAAATAATGGCTTCGAGTTGCTCTTGAAGCTGTTCGGCAATCTGGATTGACCTGAGAAACAACTTGGCCGTGGTGCGATCCCGATAGCCGGGAGGGAACGTGTTGTAATGCTCCCGGCACTTCTTGATTTCAGCGTTCATTGCTTCCTTAGCTTCCAAGCCACGGCAATCACGCACACCGCCACGAACGACCAGAAGGCCGCCCACGGCAACCAAGCTGGTATCAGTGGCGTGAACATCATGTCTCCTGCCACTTTCCAATGGTTCTCAGGAATGCTTCTGCGCGTTCGGCGGCGGTAGCGTGGTAAACGTCCCAGTAACGCATTTCATAACCGTTCTCGGCCTGAGAATCGCAAATCCAAGTTGCCACGGACTGCCTCTGTTCTTGGGTGAGGGATTCTTCGGCATCGTGCATGGCGTTAAGGTCGTTGGCGTAGTCGGGAAATTGCAAGTCCTCCACCACGATGAACTTTTTGTATTCAGAGTCGCTGGACTGCCTCTGAATGAAATCGACACAGCCCTGTCTGTTTTCGGACTGCATCAAAATGCGATCCTCCGTTGGATGCTTGCAGTAATATCCATTCACGCGAGGCTTAACCCCACACACTTCCGCAATCGCCACGTTGATTTCCTGTTCGGTCACTTAATCGCCTCCCGTTTGTAGAACGCATTAGGCCACGGAGGAACCGGATCGGTCCACGCCTGACCGATTGTGTTGGTTCCTGCCACTTCCCAATCCGTCAAGTTGGTGCTGCGCCAGATGCGTTCATTGACCAGTGACGCCTCAAACTGAATGGCCGGGAACGTGACAGCCTGAGTAGACACAACCGTTACGGTCTGGTTGTTGGTGGCCTGAATGTCGGCAATCATCTTGCGCGTTTCGGCTTGAGAATCCACGGGATGCCCGGCCCACGCTTGGTTAATCGCCTTCCAGATTTGCCAGAGCGTGTAACCAATGAAGCACAGCACGAAAATGAGCACCACGATTACGAGCAGAACAGAACCGCGACTGTGCTGGGGATTTGATATTCTCATTTGGCGTAATAGTGCACGACAAGCCACACACCGATCAGCAGGCTCTCAAAGATCACCGCTCCGATGGTGGTGTATTTCAGGCGAGTTTCAAGTTTTGGCCAGCGCGATTCAATCTGGTTCTGCCATTGCATTATTGATTTCATAAATTAGTTTTCCCGCCCCAAGAAACGTCCAAACTCGGGTGCTGTTGTGGGTTTACGTGGACGCTAAGAATATGCCTCACGAGGGTTGAGGGCTTGAAGGAGAAGCCTGGGTGCGGGAAAATAATACCAGTCAACGAGAGTCGAGTTCCGGTGGTGCCGGACGACTGGACGCATTGACGCCAGCCGCGTGCTGGACCACTGCGCGACAGTCTCGCGCAAGCTGCGTCTGGTTGACGTGCCTCGCACCCTGTCGGGCTGGCAGAGTTCACGCCTTCGCTCCTCCGTTGGTAATATCTCCGGTCAGTTACAGATTTCGCTTCGGGTGCTGGTGTGGCCGTGCCGAGGACCGGAGAAAGCTGGTTCATGCCTGAGCCTCCACAACGGCTAAAAACTCTGACATGGACTGGACGCAATGCACTTCATGGCCAAGATAGCGCATTTGCA